>SDBS01002732.1_pt1 | contig 17511 bp, 18 predicted proteins | sample 2277091 | NCBI WGS metagenome assembly SDBS01 (sample SAMN10404972, study PRJNA504765) | marine sediment metagenome | isolation source: marine sediment core GS10_PC15, 163 cmbsf | place: Arctic Ocean: Southern Knipovich Ridge | collected 2010 | reverse complement strand
TTTCGATGAGCAGCGGGTTCCACAGCAATGCATTTAACATTATCAAGCTGTTTTTTAAAGACTTCAGAAATACCGGAAAAACATGCTCCCGTTCCAACCGACATAACAAAAGCGTCAACTCTGTTATCAAGGTCTTTTAAAATCTCTTCAGCCTTACCGTGATAAGCAGCTCTGGCATCTACGTTATTGAACTGGTCTGTCCAAAAGGTATTGGGTTCTTTAGCCAGTTCTCCAGCCCGATCTATCATTGCCTGAATGAGCTCTGCAGTAATCTTACGATCCACGCTGGGAATGATTTCTACAGTTGCACCAAAAGCTTTCATTGTCATGACTTTCTCCTCTGAGAAAGCATCGGAGGATACCATATACGCACCATATCCTTTCGCTGCACACACCATGGCAAGAGAGCTGCCAGTGCTACCTCCGGTGTACTCAACGACGCGGCCGCCGTGTTGAAGATCACCACGCTTCTCCGCACCCTCAATCATGCTCAGAGCCATCCGATCTTTCATACTTCCCGTGGGATTGGCTCCTTCCCACTTAACCCAAATCTCTGCACTATCATCATCAGGTAGGCTTTTAAGACGAATTAGAGGTGTGTTGCCAATAGCTGCAATAACGTTTATTGTGTCTTCCATACTATTTTCTCCTAATCTAGTAAAAGAGATATCTCTAACATCTTTTAGTCAGTCCCCAATTACATATACCGGTATCGGTGTAACCGAAGCTGGTTACACCGGGTTATACGAAGTTTCGGCCCGAATCTTTAAAATTAAACACCAAACAATGAAGTCGCTATATCTAATTTCTTGGATTATAAAATCGCTTTCGCTCGTTGTCTCCCCCACCAAAGAAAACCAGATAACACTAATAGGAGCACGGTTGGTAGTGTTATAAACATCGTTGTTCCAGAATATTCTGTCCGGATCAAGCTATAGAGCATCCCAAGACCTGCAAGTAATGATGCCAACGCAATCGCAAATACAAATGTGCTCTGTTTTTCTGGTTTTCGGTACACCATCAAAGCACCAATCCCCAGTGCTATGATGATACCACCAGGCCATCGTAACCAGCCATAATCCACGGGACCAGATTCTGATAAACTAATCCATATACCCGGGACGAATAGGAAACCTATCCCATAGATTATACAAATAACGGCATAGATCACCAACGCTACTTTAAGCATTGCAACATTGTTTTTTTGAGCCATCTTGATTTCCTCCTTTTCATATTTTTTGCGGGCCGAAATTACGAATAACGGTACCGGCATTTCTTTCATGCTGATGTAATGAGTATTTAAATGAGACTTATATTTGTACTACTTTTTCATTTAATACGTTTTCTAATTTAGATATGGTTTTTAGAGTAGGATTTGATTTTATTGGATTCTCAATTCTCTGATATGTCTGATATTTTATTCCCAAAATCTTTGCAATTTCCTCCTGAGAATATCCTATTTCTTCCCTTTTCTGTTTTAACCATATGGCAAACGCTACATTCTTTTCCGGTTCGATATAATAAATGTCTTTACCTTCCAATTTAGATGGCTTTGGTATATCTTTATTTCTGTGAACTGGTACAACTAAGGTTTCATTCCCTTTAATAAGAACGTGGTGTGAACCCTTGATTCTATCCAGGATTCATCCGTTGCTTTTAAGGATCTTGATGAGTTCTTTTCTTCAAGATGCAATTGCTTTTGGAATCTTATCAAGCTCCTCTTTGAGTCGATGCCTTTCTTTCCGTAAATCATACTCATCCTGTACCCCAAGCCAAAAATCTGGGGAATTCCCAAAATATTGCGATAATCTAAGCGCAGAATCGGCAGTAATTTTACGTTTTCCTTTTAGTATTTGGGATACTCTTGTTGAAGGCATACCTGTGTCTTTTGCCAATTTATAAGCGGAAATATTCATTGGAGAGAGGAACTCTTCTTTAATATTTCACCCGGTGTTACATCTGGGATTTTTTCCATATATAGCCTCCTAATGATAATCAGTTATTTCAACTTCAGTTGCGATTCCATCCTTCCAGTAGAAACAAATTCTCCATTGATCATTGATTCGAATGCTATACTGGCCTTTTCTATTGCCAGATAATTGTTGTAATTTGTTCCCCGGTGGAATTCTAAGATCATTAAGATCTTTTGAACGATGCAGGATAATAAGCTTCCTATACCCAATTCATTGAATATCATATGGAAGCCGTTTGGAATAATTCTGATTCCATATTTTTTCTGTTTCTTTATACTTAAAAGATCCAATCACTATTTAATAGTAACTTATCACGTTAATAACGTCAATGGTTATTATTCAGAACCAGAATGTCACATAACGGTACCGGTTTTTACGACGTTTGATGCTAAAGAGCAGCAGAGACCAGATAATAAGCAGACAGTCATAATACTGTGCTGCCCAGAGCTATCAGCCAAATATCCCGAAGGGCAAGCAACCGAGGGGAGCGCAGCGTAAATGCCGTGTTAGACGAAGTGCCAAGCGGAGAATACATTACCCTCTCAACATTGCCCACCCCTGACAATCAAATAAGACAATTTCTTTCATCACCTTAAAATCGTATTTCTGATACCACTCAACATTTTTTTTAACCCATGTTTCCAGATAACAAGATACTCCATCTATGTCAATTTGCCGTAACATGGTTTTTAAAAGTGTAGTTCCGTGACCTTTTCCTTGAAACTTAGGATCAACAGCAATAAAGTTCAAATACCAATGCGGAGTGTTTATAATAGAGGCATGTGTTTTTTCAAGCTCTGGTACGGCATATTTAACTCGATTAATAACTTCCCTGGAAACCCTTCTTTGTAATTTTATATATCCTGAAAGTAATGCTTTAAAGATGCTTGTCTTCACATTTTTTAACTTATACAAAATAGAAATATCGTTTATTATTTTTGAAGTAGATATAACTTCTCCATATTTTAGGCCATATTTTGTAAAAAATTCCAACAATGGTATAAAATACCGTACCCTTCCTGCTTCGGAAGGGATAAAAATATTAGCAAAAGGATCATCATGGAAAGCATTAAATATAGTAATCGAGGCTTTATTGAGATCTGATTTTTTTAATCTATATAGAGTCTGAAATAATTCGCTCATAGTCTCTCCTCCTCAAAATAAGTATTTTTTAAATAATTACCACTCGGCATTTCGACTAATGTTTTGCGGGTATCTGAAGTCTCGACCTTGCATTGTAAATTGTCATAAATAATGCCATTGGAATAAAGTATATTGAAAACAATTAATATTTATCTCCTGAGTCGGGATTTTAGATACTCGCTGTTATATGCTGTTTTTCACAGATTCACGGTCATCCTTTATTAAAAAGCAAGTTATTATTTTATAACACTTATGTTGAGTTTTATAATTCAAACTCTTATTATGTATTATAAAGGCTTTCTGCAATGAGGTGGACTACATCAATCCACCAGTCAAGATCCCCCCAATTGCTCCCCGTTTTTACTATTATCAAATTATTCTGAGGAGACACATATAAAACCTGCCCCAATAAACCTTCTGCAGTGTATGTGTATTGAAAACCGTCTTCTGAATAACCCCACCAGGAATATTTATAATAACCGCCTTTTTTAAACCATGGTATTGCTTCTTTCCAGTTATATTTTGTATAATAATCTCCATGGTCCCTGTACTCCTCATCATACCCTGTTGAATCATGAATCCACTTTCTGGGTATAATCTGCTTTCCCTCCCAGTTGCCATTATGCAGATAAAGCCTGCCGAATTTTACAAGATCAATAGGACATACTGCTAAACCCATCGTTAATCTTTCACGGTTGTGTTTCCTGCTATCCACTGTCCATAATGCATCGTATTCAGCTTGTATCTTCTGCCAAATTTGTTTTCCAAAGTACTCAGAGACGCTCATTCCGGTCGCCTGTTCCAAGACCATGCCGAGCAATACATAATTGTAGTCATTGTAATGGTTATATACACCAGGTTTTCCCTCTTGTTTTACATTTTTTAAAGTTGTTTTTTTTATATCAAAAGTGAACGTTACCCTGCAATCATCGGTCCACGGCATTTCTCCTATATTGTATCTATAACCGGATGTCATTGTGAGAAGCTGCTTTATAGTAATCTTGCTTTCTTCCTTTCCTTTAAACTCCTGTATATAATTCTCAACAGGTTCATCAATACTACTTATGAATCCGTCATTCAAGGCTATGCCTATAAGAGCAGAAACAATAGTTTTTGTTACGGAAAAAAGAATATGGGGCGTGCTTCTTTTGTATCCGCGGTAATATTCTTCAAAAACAATCTTATCATCCTTAATTACAATAAAAGAAGTGGTCTCGGTATCTTCCAGTAGGTTAATGAGGTTCATTGTGGTGTTTTCATCTTTAAATGTATACGTTATTTCTGTATCGATTGATATTTTCTCACCCTTGTCGAAGCTAAAATAATTATCAGCCTTTGAAATTGTGTATGCCGGATACTTCTTGTAATCATTTATATCAGGAAAATTTATTACTGCATATCTTACAAAATATTTCCCATTTTCTGTAAGTATCAGAAAAAATAAAAGTATTGCTAAAGATACTGGTATTATGATTAATTTTTTCCTTTTCATCTATAACTCCGAAATTAATATATTATTTCTTAGCTCTAAATAGTTGAACTGTTAAATTATTGCAAAAGTAATATATATTAATATTTCAAGAATAAGAGACCGTGAATCTGTGAAAAATAGCGTATAACGTTCCTGATGCAACCGAAGCCGGTTACGCCGTGTCAGGCGATGCGGCGACAACCACCTTTGACCTATTTCCTGCCACAGCTCTTAGGCGGCTGACCTAGTGAGATACTACCCGTCATCTCCTATTGCGGGGACAATGCCGAGCTGTTGCAGCATTACCAGTGTGTTACAGTCGCTCGTTTCTTCCGCAATCTTCCCACCGGAAATGCGGCTTATGGTGATCCCCGTTGTTGCACACCGCTTACCTGTAGGGGAGATACCCTTAAGCTCACTTTTGTGTGTCCCTGTAAATGCCCAGCGGGTTGCTACCTTGTCTTTTTCGGCAATCTGATCCTCAATGGTAAACTTGATGTCGGGGAAGGCAGTGCGGACCATGGTGACATACTGTTTGTACCCTTCAGGACCGCAAACCCCAGGAGTAACAGGATCGTTGAGGACGAAATTGGTAGCATATATCTCGTCTATCACAGCTAGGTTCCCTTGGCTCCGGACCTTCTCATACACACGGCACACAATGGACTTATTCTCTTCTACTAATACGCAGCGTAAATGCCGTGTTATGCGTAGTTTCGGGCACTGTTCTCAAAATATACTACGAATGATCCTCAACGCGATTGACGATTTTCCTATTCAATTACAGTATAGTGGCAGTCTAATAACTCTACATTTGCACCTTCAGGCGACTCCATAAAGGATTTAAACTTTTTCATGACTTCCTTCATACGTTCTGACTTGGGAGAAAACATATTACCGGCCCACCAATCATGATTGCTCTCGGCATCTTCCCAAAGCTCAACAAGTGCAAAATCACTGGCTTTATTATCAGGTTGGTGAGGAATAGTATCACGAAACCGCTCAACGAATTCTATTGATAAAAGCCCTGGTGCCTCCTTTTCCGCGGGTATAAATTCCTCGTGCAGTATTTTTTTTAAATTAGCAGAGATTCCAGGATCCGCGCTTGGCTTAACATTAAACATGATAATGATATGTTTTTTAGACATGATACACCTCCTGAATAATTTTAATAATTTCTTAAGCTATGCAAACATTCGGTGTGCTAATATTGTACCCTTAATAAGGATTTTAACAAGAAACAGTGTGCCCGAAATTACGCATAACGGTACCGGCATTTACGAAGTTTGATGCAAAAGAACAGCTGAGACCAGATGATAAGCATATAGACATAATGATGCATCACCCAGATCAACCAGCCAAATGTGCCGAAGGCCAGGCGACCGGAGGGAGCGCAGTGTAAATGCCGTGTTAGACGAAGTGCCCGCAGACCTTATCTATTATATTAATTTCAATTTTCTCCCTGCTTCAAACTCACCGCTCAGATCAGCCCTGCTTTGGATTAAGTTTCCTTGACTTGCAGCACCTTCGGAGTATAAAATGTAGTAATGTTGTGAATAATCTAAAAGTTGATAGTCTCACAAACAGAAACGGCATTTAAAAAAAAATCGAAGAAGAATTATGAAAGAAATTAAATGGTATTTTCCTGATAACCTGAAAGAGGTGTCTGCACTCCTTAAAAAAGAGGGTGTGATGCCTCATGGCGGTGGTACAGGTATTCTGAAAGCCAGCATGAGCAGCGTAAAAGGTCTGATCGATTTGGCTCTCCTTCCTCTTGGATTTTTCCTCGTTAACAATGGGACAATTGAAATAGGGGCGGCTCAAACCTATGCGGAAGTTGTAGAAAATATGAAAAAGATCGATCCTGAGCACATTCTTGTCAAAGCCCTCAGAGTTTCTGCCAGTACGCCATTGAGGAACAGGATCACTGTTGGCGGAAGTATTGCCCTGTTCCCTCCGTGGTCGGACCTGATGGGCCCGCTTATAGCTCTGGAAGCGGATATATCTCTTTACGGAAGTAGAGAGGGAGATTTTAATATTACCAGCTATGTAAATGACCGGCACCTGGCAAGAGGGAATCTTATAACCGGAATTAAGATCAGCCGGGACAGATGGACCGGTTACTATTACAGAGAAACCCGTACACATTTCGATTACCCGGCATTTACCGTAACAATCCTCTTAAAAAAAGCCGGTAAAGTTATAGAGGATACAAGGATTGTTATAGTCGGATGTACCGGCAGATTCAGGAGGCTACTGGAATTGGAAGAATACATTAAAGGCAGGGATGCGGGTGAAGTGGAGCCTGGCGGGATAAGCGAAAAAATAAAAATTGATTTTACAGGAAAAAAATCTTTAAGCCCCGGGTATATCAGGCACCTCGCGAAGGTCCGTATTGAAAGGGGTCTTGCAACTGTTTTAGGGAATTGAAAGGATAAAGTCGATGGAATGAGGGCCAGTTCAGGTTACCTTGCCGGGAGAAAAAAATGGAAGGCATCTTCAAAATAAATGGAAAAGAGATAAAGGTTTCTTTTAAATCCGATGCTGTTTTGATCTCCCTTTTACGGGAAAACGGCTGCACAGAAGTTAAAGAGGGGTGCCGCGAAGGTGAATGCGGTTCCTGTGTTGTTCTGCTGGATGGCAGGCTTGTCAATTCCTGCCAGGTTTTCGCTGCGTCTGCCGCGGGTAAGGAAATTATAACTGTAAGAGGAATCGGGAATATCCATTCGCCCCATCCGATTCAAAGTGCCTTTGCGGATTCAGGGGCTGTTCAGTGCGGATTTTGCACGCCGGGAATGGTTCTCGCGGCCTACTGCCTTTTAAAGAAAAATCCTGACCCACGGGAAGATGAAATCATAGAGGCCATTGACGGAAATCTCTGCCGGTGTACAGGTTATGTAAAGATCATTGAGGCTGTGAAGATTGCCGCTAAAAGGATGCGTGAAAATGGGTGATTATATTAATATAGGAAGATCGGTCAGAAAAATTGACGCCCTTTCGCTCGCGACTGGTGCTGATAAGTTTACGGATGATTTTGAGATACATGACCCTCTTTATATTGCAATCCTCTATTCTCCTGTTGCCCATGCTGAGATTAAACAAATTGATGTTTCTGCCGCTGAAAAGGTTAGAGGGGTGGTCGATGTTCTTTATTACGGGAATGTTCAGAGGGTCCTTCACACAACTGCCGGCCAGGGTTATCCGGAGCCGTCTCCCTATGACGCGCTTCTATTTGACAGGCGTGTAAGGTTTGTGGGGGACAGGGTAGCGCTTGCTGCCGCTGAAACAAGGGAGGCTGCTATTGAAGCGGTTAAGAAGATAGAGGTGGAGTATAGAGATCTTGAACCGCTTTTTGATATGGAAAAGGCAATGGATGAATCTGCACCGCGGATACATGTGGATGATGAATACGCAAAGATCCCCGCGGAATACAGGCCGGAGCAGAACCTCGCGGCAGAGATAAGAATCGGTTTCGGGGATCTTGAGCGGGGATTCAACGAAGCGGATTTTATAGAGGAACAGTCCTACCGGATGCATTACGCTTCCCATTGTGCCATCGAGCCTCACACATCCTCCGCGTATTTTGATGAGAGGGGGCGGCTGGTCATTGTCACTGCAACCCAGGTGCCTTTCCATGTTAGAAGGATTGTGAGCACTGTGCTTGATATTCCGGTAATGATGATAAGGGTAATAAAGCCGAGGATCGGAGGAGGGTTCGGCGGTAAACAGGAGGTCATTCTCGAGCCACTTGTTGCGCTTGTCGCTTGGCGGAATAAAAGACCCGCAAAGGTTGTCATGTCGAGGAAAGAGGTTTTTATTTCTTCCAGAACCAGGCATCCAATGAGGGTCAGATTGAAGACAGGTGTAAAGAGGGATGGAAGGATCTCTGCTCTCGAGATGGACTGTCTCATGAATACCGGAGCCTACGGCACTCATGCGCTCACTGTTCTTGCCAACGCGGGAGGAAAGGTGCTGCCGCTTTTTAACAAAATAGAAAACCTGGAGTTTCATGGAAGGTCTGTTTACACAAATCTCCCTGTAGGCGGAGCGTACAGAGGCTATGGCGCGACACAGGGTTATTTCGCGTTCAATCAGCATATGGATATTATCGCGAGAAGGACAGATCAGGATATTACAGACTTCTTCAAGGGGTGGCATATAAGAGAAGGCGAGACCTCAGCTGTTTTTAAAGCCCTGGGAGAGGGGAAGGAGGGAGTGAGCCAGGTTATCAATTCCTGCAAGCTGGATGAGTGCATAGATAGAGGGGCCGGGGCCATCGGATGGCACGGCAAGAGGGGAAAGAGGATTGAAAGCGGAAGGAACAGGGTGAAGGGTATGGGCATGGCAATAGCCATGCAGGGTTCGGGCATACCCGGGATAGATATGGCGGCTGCCTCAATGAAAATGAATGATGACGGGTCCTTTCATTTATATGTCGGTGCAACTGATATAGGTACGGGATCGGACACGATACTTGCACAGATTGCCGCAGAAGTGCTGAAAATTCCCGTGGAAAAGATCATTGTACTTTCCTCGGACACTGACATGACGCCCTTTGATACAGGCGCCTACGCGTCTTCAACGACCTATATTTCAGGAGGGGCTGTTGAGAAATGCGCGGAGGATATAAAGAACCAGCTCCTCGATACCGCGTCTGTGATGCTGAAGGCCGAAAAAGATTCCCTGAAACTCGATGCAGGAAAAGTAATAGATAAAAAAACAGGGAAAAAAGTACCGTACGATAAGATCGCCTATCATACGCTGTACATACAGGACCAGTTTCAGATACAGGCGCAGGCTTCCTGTACGGCTTCAGAGTCGCCTCCGCCCTTTATTGCCCAGTTTGCAGAGGTAGATGTTGACAGGTCAACCGGGAAGGCGGAGGTCGTTAAGTTCGTTTCTGCGGTTGACTGCGGTCAGCCTGTTAACCCGGTACTGGCGGAGGGTCAGGTTGAAGGAGCGGTGGTAAACGGGCTCAGTTACGCGCTCTGTGAGGATTACATTTTTAATTCTAAAGGAAGAATGGTAAACCCGCGTTTCTGGGATTATAAGATATATACGGCCGCGGATATCCCGGAAATAATTACCATAGTGGTAGACTCCTTCGAAAAGTCCGGCCCTTTTGGAGTGAAATCTGTGGGAGAGATCGGCATCAACGGGCCCGCGCCTGCGGTTGCCAACGCGATTTTTGATGCTGTCGGGGTCAGAATGTATGAAACCCCAATGACTCCTGAAAAAGTATGGAAGAGGATGAAGGAGGAAGGCGTAAATTGATTATCAAGAACGGCCGTGTTGCTCTTCCAGGCGAAAATGATTTTCAGGTTGTGGATATCAGGGTTGAAGGGGAAATAATTGCTGGAATAGGTAGTGATTTATCGGGTGATGATGAGGTTATCGATGCTGAAGGCCTTTTTGTCCTGCCCGGAGGGATTGATCCCCACGTACACTTTGACGACCCCGGGTTTACCGAAAGAGAGGATTTTTACCACGGCTCCTGCCATGCCGCCTTCGGCGGAATTACCACTGTGATTGATATGCCCTGCACATCGATTCCACCGGTGATTAATGGAAGAAACCTGCTTGAAAAACTGAAAATTATCGAGAATAAAGCGGTTGTTGATTTCGGCATGTTCGGCGGAGTGCCGGGCAGTTCATTTGAGGAAGGGTTCCCGGCCTGTATGGAGGAGCTTTCCGGGCATGTCCTGGGGTTTAAGACCTACTTCATCTCAGGAATGGAGAGTTTCACAAGGGTAAACCATTTCCAGTTTAAAAAGGTGCTTGAAAAGGCCCGGGAACTTGTACTCCCTGTTCTGCTTCATGCTGAAGATTACGATTATGTGAGTGACGCGACCGTTTCTTCCATGAAAGAGGGTGTGTCTCCCATTAATTATTACCGTTCACGTCCCGAAGCTGCCGAGGTGCTGGCAGTGCTTTCCGCGGTCGAGCTTGTAAAGAAAACCGGAGCGAATCTTCACATTGTGCATATTGGAACGGCCAGGGCAGGTGAGCTTTTAAGGGAAAACGATGTAACAGGTGAGACCGGGCCTCATTACCTGGAATTTGATGTTAGGGATTTTGAAAGAATAGGCTCTCCCCTCAAGTGTACTCCGCCGGTTAAGCTCCCGGAAAATAAAGAGAGACTGTGGAAGCTCCTCAATGAGGGGGTAATCAGCTTTGTTGCCTCGGACCATGCTCCATGTACAGAGGATGAAAAAAATACCGGTTCTATCTGGACTGAATATTCCGGTATACCCGGCTGCGGCACCCTGCTTCCCTACATGTTTTCTGAAGGTTACATGAAAGGAAGGATATCCCTGCAAAGGCTTGTTGAGGTTACATCAGAAGGAGCAGCCAGAAGGTACGGCCTCTTTAAAAGAAAAGGGTCGATTGAGGCAGGCAAAGATGCTGATCTCGTATTAATGGATCCGGTGAAAAGCTGGATTGTAAAGGGGAAGGAGTTTTATTCAAAAGGAAAGATCACTCCCTTTGAGGGTATGGAGCTGAAAGGGCTGATAGTAAAAACTATACTGCGAGGAAAAGTAATATACACCGCCGGAGAGGGGATAAAGGTCGAAGGAGGGTACGGCAGGCTGGTGAAAAAAGAAGCAGGTTAAAAACAATCAATTCGTCCGTGCAGGAATCCGGCATCTGAAATTAACGAAAAAGCGCTCCGGGCATTAAAAAGCCCGTGCTGGGAAAGTAAGTATCCGAAATTAATGAAAACGCGCCCCGGGAGTTATGATGTCCGGGCTGGGACAGTATGAAAGAAAAAGTTGATAGATCAATAAACAGGATCGATGCCCCTGAAAAGACGGGCGGCTATACAGAATACATAGCGGATATGAAATTTGAGGGCATGCTCTACGCGAAGACCCTGCGCTCTGAAAAACCGAGGGCGGTGATAAAATCCATCGACATCCCCCTGCTGCCTGAGGGCTGCTATGTTGTGGATAAAAATGATGTTCCCGGTAAGAACAGGGTGAAGATGCTTTTAGATGACCAGCCTTTCTTTGCCGAAGATAATGTAAACTACATAGGAGAGCCGATACTGCTTGTCGTGGGCCCTGACAGGGAACAGGTCGCGCAGGTCCTTTCGAATATCAGAGTACAATATGAAGAAATGGAGCCTGTATTCACAATAGAAGACGCGGTTAAGGGCTTCAATGTCCCGATCTATGGGGAGGACAACTGTTTTTCTGGGTATGAAATAACAAGGGGAGATCCTGACAGGGCCTTCAGGGAAGCGGCTGAAGCCATTGAAGGTGAATATAGAACAGGATTACAGGAGCATATATACCTTGAGCCTCAGGGAGTCATAGGCGTATACGAGAACGAAAGGGTCACTGTTTACGGCTCAATGCAGTGTCCCTACTATATAAAAACAGCCCTTGTTCAGGGTTTTGGGTGGGATGAGGAAAGGATAAGGGTAGTGCAGACGACAACAGGCGGGGCCTTTGGCGGAAAGGAAGAATACACTTCAATTATCGCGGGTCATGCTGCTTTTGCGGCGGTGAAAACGGGTAGACCCGTCAGGTTGATTTTCGACCGTGCGGAAGACATAATATGCACCACTAAAAGGCATCCTTCGATAATAAAAATCAAAACAGCCCTTGATAAAAACAGAAAAATCACTGCCATGGAGGTTGAGATAACTCTGGATGGGGGAGCATACGCGGGCCTGTCCCCGGTAGTATTACAGAGGGCGATGTTTGCGGCAACAGGTGTCTACAACATCCTCAATATCAAAGTAAAAGGCAGAGTGTTTGCCACGAATAACGTTCCTTCAGGAGCAATGAGAGGATTCGGCGGGCCCCAGGCGTTTTTTGCTATTGAGATGCACATGCAGAGCCTTGCTGAAAGTATTTCCCGGGATCCGCTTGATTTTAAAATGGAAAATATGTTGAGTAAGGGTGATCTGACTGTCACGGGGGGAGTTTTGAGGTATGAAGTTAAGCTCCCGCAGATGATTGACCTTGTTGAAAGAATGTCCGGGTACAGGAAGAAATATGAAGCGTTCATAAATGACCGGGGCGAGGTGCCGAAGGGCATCGGACTGTCCATATTTTATCATGGATGCGCGTTTACAGGAAGCGGGGAGAAGGAGAAGATCAGGGCGAGGGTAAAGCTTAAAAAGAGAAAAGATGGAAAAGTCCTGATACTTGTGGCAAGTGTGGAAATGGGCCAGGGTTCTTCCACAACACTGAGAAAAATCGTTGCCAGGGCCATGGACTTACCGGTAGAGGATGTGATATATGAAAATCCGGATACGGACATTGTGCCGGATTCAGGCCCGACTGTGGCCTCGAGGACAGTGATGATTGTAGGTTTTCTTCTGAAAAAGGCCGCGGAGAGGCTTAAGGCTGTACTGGAAAAGGCGGCTGATTTTAAAGTCAGAGAGGCTAATGAAGGGCCGGCAGAGCTGAAAGTCACAGAGGCAAATGAAGGGCCGGATGAGCTGAAAGTCACAGAGGCATGTGAAGGGCCGGCAGAGTTTGAGGTCACAGAGGAATATGAAGAGCCGGGATACATTAAATGGGACCAGGAAAAATTCGAGGGAGACGCGTACCCCACATACTCCTGGGGTGTAAATGTTGTGGAAGTGGAAGTGGACCCTGTCACCTTTGTTATTAAGGTAAACGGGATCTGGGGTGTGTATGATATCGGCACGATCATTGATGAAAGGATCATCAGGGGCCAGATGGAAGGAGGGATCGCGCAGGGCCTGGGCTATGCGGCTTTTGAGGTGATGAATACTGATTGCGGTAATATCCTGCAGCCTTCCCTTGCCGATTATATCATACCGAATTCAAAGGAGTTTCCGGAGATGGAAATCAGGCTCATAGATAATCCCTATGAGTATGGGCCTTTCGGCGCCAAGGGCGCTGGGGAGCTTCCCTTCATCGGAGCAGCGCCCGCTTTTGCGTCCGCTGTGCAGAACGCCCTGAAAGTTCCAATAGAAAGGATACCTGTGACACCTGAATATCTTCTAAAAGTTGTGGAAGGTGAGAAGTAATTTTGTTTTTTACCTTTTCACCTATCTTGTATAGTCCTGATTCAGGTAGAGGTTGTGAAACGTGAAGATTAGCTTTGTTTTAAACGGAAGGGATATTTTACTGGATACCGATCCTTTGAGGCGTCTGCTCGATGTTCTGAGAGATGAATTTAATCTGACAGGCGTAAAAGAGGGGTGCGGGGAGGGGGAATGCGGTGCCTGTTCAGTACTCGTAAATGATAAGATCATGTATTCATGCATTTTACCGGTCGGTGCCGTGGAGGGGTCAAGGGTATTGACCATTGAAGGCTACAGGGAAACTGAAAGGTATAAGGTGCTTCAGGAGGCCTTTGCAGAAGCGGGATCAGTTCAGTGCGGGTTCTGTACTCCGGGCTTTATCATGGCAGCCGAAGCGCTTTTAAGTGAAGATGCAAGCCCGGATGAAAAATCAATAAGAGAGGCAATCTCAGGGAATCTGTGCAGGTGCACCGGCTACAGTATGATTGTGGATGGCATAAGGATCGCTTCACGGAAGGGTAGAGGACTATGGTAAGAGCGTATAGGCCTCAAATTTTTCAGGAGGCTCTGGAAATAAAGAAGGGGACCCCTGTTATAACCATTGCCGGCGGTACTGATCTGATGGTGAAGAGGAGAAGATCAACGGGGCTTTCACCTTACTTTGAGGCACCTGTAATATTCATCACACACCTGGAGGAGATCAAAGGTGTGAGTCTTGATGGAGGGAATATCAGAATCGGCGCTGCCTGCAGCTTTGCACTCCTCCTTCAAAATGAGGCTGTCCCTCCAATTTTAAAAACCGCAGTTTCACGGATCGCGTCACCTGCGGTAAGAAACATGGGAACCATTGGTGGGAACATCTGCAATGCCTCTCCCGCGGGGGATACTTTACCGGTACTTTATGCCCTTGACGCGTCTGTTGTACTGAAAAGCATGGATCAGGAAAGGATTCTGAAAATCGGTGAGTTTATAACAGCTCCGGGTGAAACAGTATTAAGAGAAGATGAACTCTTAAAAGAAATAGTTATCCCTGAGAAACCTTTTGATGTTAATTTTTACAGGAAGGTTGGTACAGGAATGACAAATACGATTTCGAAGATTACTTTTACGGGTATCGCGGAAATACTGAACGGTATGGTTAAAGATATCAGAATAACCTTCGGTGCTGTTGCCCCGACTGTTGTTCGGTCCAGGGCAAATGAAGAAAGGCTTATCGGCCATTCCGGTAAAGAGATTGAGAAAATGATACCTGAAATCAGCAGCCTGTATTCAGCTCTGATAAATCCTATCGATGATCAAAGGTCGAACGCTTTTTACAGAAGGTCTGTTTCGCTCAGATTATTGGGTCATTTCCTCCGCGCATTGCCGGGCTGTTAGTACCGGCATCTCAAGTTTATTACATTTGAGAGGATCTACTTCGTAAACTTTGGCTATCATCCTCGCCCAGGCAGAGTTGTTTCCTTTATTCGAAGCTGACGATGTGGAAGTCGTAATAAAACCTCATTTACAAGGTGCTCGTAGAAAAGCAGAGTTCTTTTCTGTGAGCAGGAGGGGCAAAGTTAAAATCCCGAAAATCGTCACTGCCGGATTATTATGAGTTCATTATTGTATGTGCCGAAAGCTAATTCAATTTTACCCCTGGAGCTGTACGCTGCCAGGTTGGTGCTCAATTGATGATCGAGTTTTATTGAGTGGTCTATTTTTGATCCCCCTGCGGTCCTCTTGATGGAATCAAGCTGTTTAAAATCCTGTGTGGGGACAAGCATCTCTACATGTCCGTCATCGTTGAAATCTCCGGCAACTGCCATATCAAGGTTCCTTGACCCGATCCTGTGGGTAGAATACCCGGCTCTTTTGTGCACCACCCATAGCTTCCCATCCTTCAGCCGATAATACTCCAGGACACCCCCTATATGAGGAGTGCGGACAGCCGCGATCTCGATCTCCCCGTCGGGGCCGAATTCGGCGGCAGCGATCAAATGCATCCAGCGGAAACCTCTGCCGATCGGATCGCTGGATGAGATCAATTTTCCATCCTCGGTGTAGATTTGAAGCTGCGCCCCTGAGCGCGAATCACTTTTTGTAAGTATAATTTCTCTTTTGTTATCAAGATTGATATCTGTCCAGACAGGCATCAAAGTCTCGAAGACGTTGCTGCCTGTGAGAGTAAATTGGTTACGGACGACCGGCTTTTTAATTGTATCAATAATAGCGAATCCGCCTGCTTCTACTTTATCCCCCAGGATTCCGTGCTTATACTTTGTAATGTTTCCCGTGAGCACCAATATTTGACCTTTCTCATTCTGCAGTATCCTGCTGTCTTTTAAGATTTCAATATTTAACCGGTAAATCCTGTCCGGATCCTGAATACTGAACACGCCCGAAGCGTCGATCGCCGCGATCTTGTTGTTCGTAATTAACCTGACCGGGTGCGTTAGAAAGTTGTTTTTGTAGAGTTCCGGGGCAAATAGCTGCCGGGGGTTTGAACCTGTATCGATCGAGAGAATTGTATCGGAAGGTACGCTGAATGCTGTTTTTAAAACACTTACTTTACCGTTTTCCTCCACAACAACTTTTTGCACGGTCGAATCATTGAGCAGCACGTACCAGACTGAGTGACTGCCGTCGTAATGACCGGTGACCCAGGTCGGGTAGGACGATAATTTTATCTTAATGGGCGTTGCCTGCTTCAGGTCTATTTTTCCCGGGATCAGGTGATTGCCGTTTGAAGCATAAAAAGTGTTTTCCTGGGCATTGGAAAGGACAGCTGTAAGGATGAATATGATAAACAACAATACGGTCACTCTTATATGTAGCATTTTAAATTTTCTCCTATAACTCCAGCTTATAATTCGATGTAAGACTTTATTGGGCTTGAATTTATTTTTGATAAACGCTCCTCCTCCACCTGAAAAAAACCTACAGATTCCTTCATATTTACTGTTATCCTGACAGGTCTTTTTACACCTTTATCGATCATAACACTTTTTACTGTGTACCGGTCCATGATCGTTGTACTGTAAACGTTTTATGGATACAGTATTTGCATAATCCTGTAAATACTGGATCTCCTCGTCGTTTATCATGATTTCTGCAGCTGCCAATGCTTTGCCTGAAAGCGTTTTTACGATCTTTTTTTCCAGTGTCAGCTGTTTCGGGGATTTCATTAATTACACCGCATTCGTGTATGCCAAAAGAATACTTCTTTCTTATTGAAAGTCAATCCAACAATCCCGGGCGGTAATTTGTCTCATCAACAGTTTGGAGATATTTCATGAAAAAGATAAGCAGAATAAATTTTATTAAAATTGGAATCTCGGCAATAGCTGCATTGATGTAGATGATATTGTGAAGGAAGTGGATGTGGTTAAAACCGGTGATAATTCGGAAGCCGATATCGAGATACGCGATTACGCAGTCTTTCATATAAAAGAAACAGTACTGTCCTGGTAGAGGATGTATTATTGTCCCCCAGATGAGAAGTAAAAAAAAGGGTGGTTTCTTGCAATAATTAAAAGAGAAACCCAGTTTGAGGGAAGATTTCCCTTAAAAGGCTGGTTAAATTGTAATCTTTGGATATTTTAAATAATAAGTATTATTGTTTATATTATGTGAAATAGATATTAATTAAATTTAAGGATATATAAATGGCTTTAAATATTCAACGTACTATTAGAGAGATAAAAAGGGAAATAATAGAAGAGGAAGATCGAATAAAAGGCAAAGTTTCAACGGCACTCGAAGAGGTTAAAAAACTTAAAGAAGATTTCATCAAAATAGATCCAGATATAGAAATGATGATTCTTTATGGGTCGTTAGCTGAAGAGAGAATTAGATCTATTCACTTTGATATAGACATTGCTGTTAAATCGAATAAATACTTCCAGATGGTTGGCAGAGCCTTACAGAGCAGG
>SDBS01002730.1_pt1 | contig 17513 bp, 15 predicted proteins | sample 2277091 | NCBI WGS metagenome assembly SDBS01 (sample SAMN10404972, study PRJNA504765) | marine sediment metagenome | isolation source: marine sediment core GS10_PC15, 163 cmbsf | place: Arctic Ocean: Southern Knipovich Ridge | collected 2010 | reverse complement strand
CCCGTCGATCTTTTCCGGGAAAAGTACCCCATCCTTGTTGCCCGGCCCGGAGATTCGGCCCAGCCGCTTGTAGTGAATGAAATCTTCCGTGCTGGCGAGCATGATGCAGTGGCCGTACCGTCCAACGGAGGTGTAGACGATATAGTACACACCATCGCAGCAGGTCAGACGCGGGTCCTCGATGCCGAACTCTTCCCACGGCTGCCACGGCCCGTCGGTAGCTGGCAGCATGCAGGGTTCAGGCTCCATCGTAAAGTGCAGCCCGTCGGTGCTGCGGGCCAATCCGAAGAAGGAAGTACCCTGCAAGCCCTCCACGCGGATCAGCAGGAGATATTCATTACCTATCTTCACGGGCGTGCCGTTGAAAACGGTGTTAGACGGGTAGGGCAGATCCTGTAGCGTCAGAATCGGGTTGCCCTCGTAACGGTGCAGTAGGTCCCGGCCGATGGGTTGAGTCATAGTCAAGCCCCCCTTTCGCCAGCAAAGCAGGCGCTAAGAATGTCATCCAGCGACGCCGTGCCCCGGCAGATGCAACTGTCCGAAGCACCGTAGTAGACCACCAGATCATCGCCTTCCAGCAGCGCCCCGCAAGAAAAGACCACGTTGGGCACATTACCGATGCGTTCAAATTTTTCGCGCGGTGCCAGTATGGGGATATTCGACCGGGCGATCACCTGGCTGGGATCGGTCGCATCCAGCACCGCAGCTCCCAGCCGGACTAAAGGTCCGGCACTGGTGGTCTTTTCGCCGTAGTAGATCAGCAGCCACCCGGCATCGATGCGAATTGGCGGTGCGGCGGTGCCGATTCGGTTCGCATCCCAGTAGCCCCCGCGCGGCGTCATTACCACCGTATGAGAGCCCCAGTACGTCAGGTCAGATGAGCGGCTCACCCAGATGCTGTTGGTCGCATCAGGTCGGGAGAGCGCCACGAATTGGTCGTCGATTTTCTGGGGAAATAGCGCGCCGCTTTTGACGTCCACCTGGGAGATAAAGCCGATCCGCTCGATATGTTTGAAATCATCGGTCCTGGCCAGGCCCTGGCGAAGCCCGTGGTCGCCCTCGGCCACGTAGGTGATGTAGTAGGTTCCATCCACCGGCGTGATGCGAGGATCGCGGATGCCGAGATTCTCATATACCTGATCGGGCCCGGTCTTGATCGGAACCATCACGGGCGTCGTCTCGACGGTGAAGTTCATCCCATCGTCGCTGTCGGCACGGTAGATGGCGTGGTATCCCTCGAGTTCCTCGATGGAAATCAGCAACAGCCACCGGCCGTTGTGCCTGACTACCCCAGCATTCCAGATGTCACTACATCGAAAGGGGATATCGCCTAACACAATCAGCGGGTTGTTCGGACACCTCCTGATAACGTCGCCGCCGGGGCCGTACTCCATTCGATTACCTTTCCTCAAAATGTCCAATCCATCAGACGGCGCTATAGCGCCCAAGGCTCAGCGGATAGCCAGGGATCCTGGTTAGAAAACCTCGCCACCCTCGCAACTTATCCAGAGTGTACGCCTGCCGGCAGTAAACCCGCAAGGTCAAATCCCGTATGGTCGCGGCAAGAATCCGAGCTTTGCGATAGATAAATCCGTAAAAACTATCACGACTGGAGCGGTGTTGCTTGACAGGCGGCTTCGTCGAAATGTACAGTTACCTCGCATGTACAGATACCCACCGCTTAACTTTTGATATAGCGGTATCGGTACCGTTGGGCCGAGAGCATCGTTCGAATACTTTTCTAGTGGTGTATTTTTTGTCGGCACCGCGCGAGCGAGAACATCGTTCAAATACTTATGCAACCAGAATGTTAAAGTAAAAATCCTATCAGTTACAAAAGGTATGCTTATGCCAGGCAAGAAAATCGCAATGCTCGTCATTAACTCGGTAAGCCATGACCCTCGCGTCAACAAGGAGGCCGCAAGCCTTGTCAGAGGCGGCTTCGATGTTACTGTTATTGGCGTCATGGACAACCGGGAAGCTCAACATTGTGAGACTACCGATGACCGAGTGCGCGTTATTCGCGTGCCCTGGCGAGCCATTCGCCAAAAAGCCCTGGTGCGACTGCATTTGCTCGGGGCGATTATGTGTCTGTCTGCAATTGTGGCGGCAGGTGTGGCTTGGTTGGTATTGCATAAGTATATTAATGTCGGCAACTGGGGCGTTGGCCAAATAAGTAACCCCTGGGGCTGGGCCCTCTTCTGCGTTGTTGCAATTTGCTTAGTGCTGGCGTTTTGCTATGCGTTCTTCAAACTGCGAAAACGCTTGCAGAGAATGCTCAATGTCTATTCTAATTTTATTGCATTAGAGGGTAAATCGTTCGAACTGGCTCAGAACCAACTAGGATTTTGGGCTCGGGCCAGAACCTGGATGCGAATCAACTACAACTTGAGGATCATCAAGAAGCAGATGCTCCTGGAGTTGGAGCAAATCAAGCCTGATGTGGTTCACTGCCACGACCTTAATTCATTGCCAATCGGCTGCGCTTACAAGCAGAACTCCGACTGCCTCGTTGTCTACGATAGTCACGAGATATTTGAAGAAGTATCGATGCTGGATAAACGATCTCGCAAGTTTTACAGAAAACTGCAGCGCTCACTTAGCAAGCATGTAGATGCTTTCATAACCATCAACGATAGCATCGCCGAGTTCCTGATGAAACGGTATCCCAAGTTGCCCCAGGCACATATCATCATGAATGCGGGGAAACTGGAAGAGTTGCCCCCATATGACGGGCGGCTGCACTTAGCGGCGAGCAATGCCCTGAAGGTAACTTCCGGCAAGCTTCTGGACTGGGCGGGCCTGGTCGATCAGATCAAGGCCGAGGCCGGCTCGACATCGCCTTTACCCGGCAGACAGATATGGAACTATTTCAGCGACAATCTGAAACAAATGCTCCTGAACTATGACTCAATGCGGAGTTGTATGGCTGGCCCCCATTCCACAGAGGCACCGACGATTGAGGACAATCAATATGACAAGCTCGTTTCGCTTACTGAGAAGATGCGGCACAAGCTCGTCCAGGAGCTGGACGGCCTCCTGAGCAATCCACTTCTGTATCGCCGCCAAGCATGGAAGAATATCGATCTGCCTGATGAAGTTGAAGTTCTGATCGCACGATCTGGCAAAGATGATTTCAATGACTTTGAACTGAGGCGATTGAACCTTTTATTGCTGGAGGCGGCCTATCCCGGCAAGCTGGCGCGGAGCAGCGACCAACTGAACATGGCCACCAACATCCTACTCTACCAAGGTGGTTTTAGTGATTTCCGAGGACTAACTGAATTGGTTCGGTCGGCAGGACTGTTTCCCAACAATTGGGTTCTTGCTCTTATGGGATGGGGAAAATTCGAGGAACGGCTTCGCCACATTGCAAGTGAAGTGGATCCTGCGGGTACTAAAGTCCATTTCATTCCGCCCGTACCCCGCAAAGAATTAGCGCGGTGGACTCAAGGGGCAGCAGTTGGAATCATCCCATACGAGAATGTTTGCCTGAATCACTGGTACTGCACACCCAACAAGCTGTGGGAATATCCACTGGCGGGTGTGCCGATCCTGGCCAGCCCGTTCCCTGAAATCAAAAAAATAATCGACGGACATAACATCGGCTGGTTGCTGGAAGAGTCGATCGGGTCGAAGGGAATCGCCAGGGCTCTGCGAAAGATAACCGACGAAGGTCTGGCAGAGAAACGTCAGAACTGTCGAGCATTTATCATAGAGAACAATTGGTCCATCTACGACAAGAGGATCAACGACCTTTACAAGCAGTTGCTGGCTGAATGAATTGCCTGTCGCTGCCAAAGGCCACTCGTTCTCGCTGGGCAACTAACCGTGTTCACATCGCTGCCTGGACGCTATATATACCGAACCAAATATGTGTTACGTTATTTGAGAGGATAAACACGTCATTGCCGGCGAAGGGCCGATTTCAAGAAACGAATTGTTCGCCCAATATGCCTTTGATATACTCCTGTCGAGCCCGGGATCATGAAGCCTGATTGAGGCATGGACGCCGTTGGGTCTTTGTCCGATAATTTCGGGCAGAAGGCCAACGTAAGGAGATTCTGGGGTGTTGAATAAGAATAAACTCAAAGGGATGCCATTTGCTCAATTCATAGCGGCGATTGGTACAAAGACACCGGCTTGGCTGGGCGATGGGGTAGATACTTGTCTCTGCCGCAAAAACCGCTGCAATCCGCCCAGAAATCCTACCAGGCAGTCATGCGTGTGGCGATGACGGACAACTATCGCACCGGTGATCGTTACGAGATAGAACTTAGCTACTTCGATGCAACCGAAGTGCCGATGACCGTCGAATTCTATGTCCCCGAGAATCAGGCATACATGAAGCTGGGCCAGCTCGGAGGCGGCTCGGGCCAATGGCGTCAGGAGACATTCGAGATCCCCCCCGCTGCCCTCGCCGGCGGTTTCGAAAATGTGGTCCCAGTCAGTCACGGATACCATCGGATGAACTATGATTATCTTTTCAAGCTTCACGAGATGTTCCCCAACGAGAAGCTCATTGCCATGGCCCGGCGCTGGCAGGCTAAGGAGACTTCCGCGTGAGGTTCCATATCGTGTACAGCCCCGACACCAAGGGCAACTCTAGCGGCCTGTATTCCCAAGGCATCTGGATAGTTCTCGAGAAGTTCGGTTTTCTCGACTATGAATTGCTTACATGGGACGCATACCGGCAGCGGGCGGCCGAAGGCCCAGCACACGTTGCCATCATCACCGCTCCTGTAACGCGCGGACTGAGCGATGAGGATCTGGACTGGCTCGCCGGCCGGGAGTGTTTGGTTGTCCTTGAGGGTCCGTGGTCTGCGGACACCGATGACTGGTTTGGCGTGCAGATAGATCGTTCCGTCGCCGACAGTCATAGCGCGCATCTGGTCCTGGAGGACTCGGTGCTGGTCGAAAAATTGACCGAGCATCTTTTGGGTATCAAAGGCCCCTCCAACATGGGTGGCTTCGTTAGCCAATATTCGCTGTATGTCCGTGATCGCTCCCGAGCCGAGCGGAAGCAAAGCCAGCATGTCTCGGCGCACGCCGGATGCAACTCCCAGGCACAGATACCCTCCTGGTGCGTGCCGGAGACCAGTATCGACGCCCCAGCCGAATGCGAGGTGATTCTGCAGTGGCGAGAGGGGAATACCCCGTGCGGTATTCTCATGTTTCGCAAGGGCAACCTGTTGGTTACGAGCTTCGAACTGCTTTCCTATCTCACCCAAGACTACACGATCGAGGATATGCACCATGAGTACAGCTTCAGCTATGACAGGTATCCCCTTGAACTGATCCTTCTCTGGACGCTGTTAGATGGCTTGCAGGAAACTTACAGCGGCCTCGAAGCTCCAGGAAATATGATGGCGATGCGCGTTGGACCCTGGCCAAATGGCAGGCAGTCAGTCCTCACGGTTAGACATGACGTGGATAGGACTCTTTGGGGTTTGAAATTTCGCTCGTTGCTCAATCGCGAGCGGAAGGCCGGCGCTGGGGTATCCTGTTACTTCCTCTCCTCGAAAGTGAAGCGGAAGCTTGTAAAAATCGCTGAAGCCTGCGGAGCTGAGGTTGCCTACCACTCAATGAACCTGGAGCCTGATGGAGACAAAGAGATCCAAGCGATCGAAAAGGTCTCTACGCAGAAAGTCTGTGGCTCGACAGTCCACGGCACTGCCGGCATCTATGGCTGGCGCGGCGCTGCGAATTGGGAAATAGCTTCACGGCGGGGTTTCGACTACTGCGAACACCTAAGCTCAATGCGATACTTTCCAAGTCGCGTCTTTAAGCTTGACCAATGTCAGCAGATCGAGCCCTATCGATTCGTTGCGTTGCCGCGTCACATGTCGTTTGACAAGAATATGAAAGAAAATTATGCAGATGTGCTTCCTGGAGTCGTGGAGGCCATGGCGCGTAATGAAATGCCGGTTGTTCTATTGAATCATCCGGATATTCACGGACAAGAGCTTTCGGCATTTCTCAAGGCAAACTACCCTATTGACGCTCTCGGCTGGACGGCACTCGAGATGGCCAGATGGTGGCGGAAAACACATTTTCGAGAAAATCTCTCCTACGAAATCATCTCAGCCGACGACGGCGAACTGGTGGTGGAATTTCAGGCCTCACAAGATATAGATGGACTGACTGTGGAACTGCCTACATCGGTCAGACCACTAGCATGCCATCTGGACAATCAGCTCATCGGCGAAGACCAGTGTAAGCCTTTTCATATATCCGCCCTTTGCAGCAACGGATTCCGTGTGTTTTTCGATCTGAAAGCCGGCCTCTCGCGTCTGTCGATAAGATGGGAGATCGGGTCAGGTACCGAAGATGCTCCCCAGCCGGACGTTGATGCCGTCCTTTCGCATCATGAAAAGGAGATACTCGACTGGTTCGCTCAAAGTGGTAATGGCGAGGTAACAGATGCTAACCGCATTACCGCGAAGTTTAACAGTCTGGATGCGCCGAATCGAACCGGACTGCTTTTTGCACCTCTGGCCGAGAGGATGCGTCAGAAGAAGTACTTCTCTCTGCTGGATGTCGGGTGTGGCTTTGGCGGCATCGCCCTGTCCCTGGCCCTGGACTTTCCACATGCGAATATCACGGCCGTCGATATAAGTCCACGTTTTTACTCCGCGGCCGAGAACACATGCAAAAAAAAGAGCGTGGGGAATCTGCAATTTGCCTCTACCAGTATCCTGGATTTATCCGATGCCGACCGGTACGATTTCGTTCTGCTTTCAGGCATGGTGAATTACCTGACATCCGCTGCTGACTTGAGACAGGGGTGCGAAAATGCCTGGCGTGCACTTCGTAGCGGTGGATATATCGTGCTCCACACGCCGCATTTCTGGACGTGGCGGGAGCCGTTCACAAAGATTCCCTTCCTCCAACTGTTTCCGCGAAAGGTCCAAAATTGGCTTGTGGGGAAACTCGGGCGCCGTTCGACCATGGCCGATATTCGCTTGCCATCGCTGCGCGAACTCAAGAGAATCTTCTCCTCGCTTGGCGCAGGCGAGATTACTTATAAACCATGTGAGCTCCACCGACGTTTCAGGCTGCCTCATCTGACCATGTGGATAAGGAAATGATCGACCTCTATCGGACATTATGGGATCGAAGAACGCTGATCAATTTCATGGTCATGCGCTCACGGAAGGCCAACGTTTTCAAGACACTCCTTGGTCACGCATGGTTCGTGATCGGCCCGCTGGCCCAGATGGGCATATACTATTTTCTCATTGTCGTCCTGTTCAAGCGCAGCACGGGCGAAGTCCATCCCCTTGTGTTCCTCATGGTCGGCATCACCCACTATCTCTTTTTTCAGCAGGCCATTAATGGAGGCTGCGCCGCGATCATCGGCAACCAATCTTTGCTGATGCAAATTAAAATCGAGCCGCTGGTATTCATCGCGATTCGCTTTAAGGAAGCAATCGAAGATTTCAAGATCACTCTGGTGCTTCTGGCGGGTATGTATCTTATTTGGGGGCCACCTCTAAGCTGGACGGCCCTGTACTATCCGGTGATATTGGCTGTCTTGGGTATTGTTAGCTGGTGTTTTTGTATAATCGCCTCATCGCTGACGGTATTTTTTAGAGATATACCCCACCTGGTCCGCATAGTCTTCCGGTTGCTGATGTACATGTGCCCTGTGGTGTATTCACTATCCGATGTACCGGAAAGCAAACTGGGGCTATACCTGTTAAACCCGATCGGCACGATTTTTGCCTCACTACAGTGGTCTTTGGTTAAGGGCCAAGCCCCTCCCAAAACTGCATTTATACCGTTGGCGATTTTTCTCGTGGTTATAGTTATAGTTTCCCACATGCTTTACCTTCGGCTCAGCCCCAAGTTCACCAAGGCCTTTTAATATGAACGATGTCAAAATCAGAGTCGAGGATTTGTCCATTCGTTTTCGTCTGTCTTACGACAAGACGCGGGATCTTCGCAGCAAGATCGGCCAGGTAATCCACAACGCCATGCACAGGAGGAAGCCGGAGTATTTTACGGCACTATCCGGCGTCAGCTTCGAGGTCAGTTCCGGAGACATCGTTGGCATAATTGGGCCGAACGGTGCCGGAAAAAGTACTCTCCTGCGAGCCGTTTGCGGAATCTATGAGCCGGATGAGGGTTCTATAGAATGTTCCGGACGAATCTCTACCCTCCTGTCTCTGGGAACGGGTTTCGACAACAGTCTCAATGGTATGGACAATATCCGCCTCAATGGGCTGACTATTGGGATGGCTATGAAGGAGATCGAAAAGAGTATCCCCTCCATCATTGAGTTTGCCGACATCGGCGATCACATTTATTCGCCCATGAAGTACTACTCCAGCGGAATGATCAGCCGACTGAGTTTTGCGATCGTCGTGGCCATGAAGCCAGACATCCTTCTCATCGACGAGGTCTTCAGTGTAGGCGACCTTGCCTTTCAAAAGAAATCGACAGCCGCCATGCACGAATTGTTAGCCAAGGCCACCTGCCAACTTATTGTGACGCACAATTTGTCACTGGTGACAGAGCATTGTAATCGCGCGATTTACATCAAGGGGGGCAAAATTATAGCAAACGGACCTTCCCATGAAGTGGTGGCACAATACAAGAAGGAATCCGAAGAATCATGATTGGATGCTACATCTCTCGCCAAACCGATGAAGAGCGCGAAAAGCTCACCCAAATCATTCGCGATCTGATAGGACATACGCCGGAGAGTGAAGACTTACAATGCCTGTCGCCGACGGGCTTGGCGATGAGTTACACGGAACTGCGGAACAAGTCGTTCTCCATGTATTGCGCTCAGCCGGAAGGCTGCCAGGCCGGCGCGATCATTTCTCCTGGCAATCGTCTTTTTGCAAATGGGTTTGGCCAATCTTTCCTTGCCGCAGTTCATCAGTCTGTTACACAAGGAGGCTGGCTGTGTGTTCCCTACTGGCCCGAAAAGGTAGGACGGCAACGAGGATTCTGGACCCTTTCATGGCTAAGTGAGTTCCTCCAGTCGCCTGTGAAGGAATCCAAAGACCACGGAATGGCTGTCTTTCACCGCGGAGATTCGCTCCAGCAATCTGATTCGGTCATGACCTGGTATAGCCATGACTTCGCAGCACTGTTTCTGGATTACATCTCGCAAGAATCTCTGGAAATGTCGCTGGAGCTTCTCCTCCATACCTTCAAAGACTTTCTTGTCAATAGGCCCAACTCTGTACCTTCGTACAGGGAGACCGCCTGGTCTGATGACAATAAGATAGATCTGGCCGCTGAACTGGATCGGTTCGCCGGCACGATGAACTACATGGTTGGCGGCACAAACTACAAAAGTGCTGTACTGGAACGCATCATTGGGGATCATATCACGGATGGCCGCAAGCTGAAAATACTGGATATGGGGGGGGCGGCCGGGTTTGTTAACGCCGAGCTTCTTCTTACCATGCCAAGAGTTGAAAAGGCTGTGACGGTCGACCATTTAGCGTATAACCTCACCTTGGCTCGTAGACTTTTCAGCTATTACCGATGCAGCCTAGCGGGCCGCTATTTCATGGAGATTACTCCTGCACAAGACTATTTGTACCAGGAATCGTTCGATCTGGTGTCGTTCATTGGCGCTCTGTTATATGTTCCACGAGAGTATGTTAATGTGATTTTGCAGCGCAGCTGGGACGCTCTTAATCCTGGCGGAGTGTTGGTTATCCATGAGAACATCAAGTCGCCGTCTTATAAGAAGGACTTCGACGTTATGTTCACCGTCGAGGAGTTGGAAGGTTATCTCGAACAGTTCGGCGAGATTGAATATTATGCTTCCACCTCCGCTGCGCGACTGAAGCCGGACCAGGCCGGCAAGAAAACGCTATTTCGTGTCATCCAGAAAAAATAAGATGCTGCCGAGCCGGTTGGCCCAGATCGACCACAACGATTAGTACCTAACCCATGAACCAGGAATTGAAACAACTTGTGCTTCGTCTGGCGCAACGGCAGGCCGACTGCGGCGGCGTGGGCCCAGACAAATACTCAGCCGCTCCTTGCTATCATCCGATGGCAGACGCGAAATATCTATCATCCCTGGGAACTCTCCGTGATGCCGGACTCATCAGCGAGTCACGTTATAAACAGTTTCTAGCTCCCGCTATCGAGCGGCTGCGACGAAGCAATCTTTCTGGCGATAACGACAAGGCCTGTTGGGGCCTGGGATTCGCCTATAAGCAAACCAGTGCTACCGAACCCTTCCTTATCACAACCAGCCTGGTCGTTCGGGGTCTGTTGGATAACAACTGCGAGCTGACGCGCGACTTGTGCGGCGAGGGGCTGAATTGGTTGAACACGTATCCGCAGAGAGGCTTGCCCGGCGAGTCTCCAGATTTCCCCGCCCCTGCGGATAACCTCCGTTTGCCCACGTTCTCACCAAACACTGCGATAGTAGTTAACAACGTTGTCGCCTATTGGGCCGCCGTCCTGTCTGACGCAAATCGGGAAGGCTGGGACATTGACGAATCGCAGATCGGAGCCGCAACCGATTACATTCTTAGCCAGTACCGCTGTCCGGTGGGCTGGACGTATCGAATCACAAGCCCCCGTATCGATTTACTTCACACAGGCTATATCCTCAATGCGTTGGGTTCCCTTCAACCATTGCGAACAGTCGAAGATATCGCGATGAAAGCCCTGGCATTTTTTCGCTGCGGAACGCGCATGATCGACAAACTGGACCTGATGAGCAAAACCGAAGCCCTGGAAATTTGCCAGAGAAGCTCTCAGGCAACCGCCCTTCCCGTCGGCGATTCATGGCTCGTTCGATACGATGCATCGGCCCGCCTCTGGTCGTATGGGGAAACGCTAACACTCTTGTGTCGTCTCGCCAAAGACGGCCTTCATCAAGGGTATTGGGCCAAGTGGGCCCGCCGACTTGGTAATGACCTCATCTCGCAATGCGACTGTGCCAACCCTCAAGTATTTGAGGAGATAGATTACCCCAGAGACGCCATGCACCTGCTCGACGGGATGGGCAGTCTTTGGGCTCTCTTGCGAGAGGAAAACACCGATCACTCAGGGAGACCGGCCCGGTGACACCTAACGCCGACCAACATGGCAACCCAGAGCCATCCGGCAAGTCGGAACGGCCGATTGATTCCCAGCTTTCCCCGGCCCTGGATGTCGCCTATTACGATCGTCTGGCTTCCGTTTATTTTGAACGCCATGAGCAGCTCATCCAACAATACACCACACGCGTGGAATGTCGTTGGCTAGAGAAGATGATCCCTGAATCATCTGACGTGCTCATTGTTGGAGTCGGTGGCGGCCGGGAAATCCAGTCGCTGCTGGCGAGGAATTCGCGCATCGTAGCGGTTGACTACTCTCAAGAGATGCTGCACCTTGGCAAATCACACTGGCCACAAGAGAAGATCCGATGGGTCCATGCCGACGCACACGATTTGCGACAATTCGCCGGCTCATTCGACCGCGTGGTTTGCTTGGCAGCGGTGAACTATTTCTACGACGTTGAACTGGCTATCAGAAATATACTCAGCGCCCTGCGACCAGGGGGCAAAATGATCGTCTCTTGTATCAATCCGTTGCATCCGAGCGAAGCCAAGGCGCAGCCATCTTCTTCATCCGTTACCAGAAACCTGTTCAGCCCGGCCGCATTTTGCGAGATCGTCGAGGGTGCTGGTGGCATGGTCAAGGAAGTTCGAGGCCTCCGCATCTGGGCTGACAGGTTGCCCGTTAAATGGAATCGCCCCGACGCTTCGGCGTATAAGCGATTGATACTTCGTTTCGTTCTTGAATTGGAGCCATTATTACGTCGCCTGACCGCCCCGGAGAAGGCAAAGTTCTTCTGGACCATTGCTGATCGACAGCCATGCTAGTAACCGCAATCAATGTGAGCGAAACGCAACAGCGATCCGCCATTTGCGATTTGCTTCGCATGGCCGGCCTGGCTGGCCCATGGAACGACGACGGAACCTGCATCTTTTCGATCACTGAAAATGAGAACCTCACTGTGTTGGCTGTGGGCGGAAAACCGCCGGTCGAGATTGCAAAAACCAAACCGCTTTCAAGGCGTGTCTCGACTGTCGAAATCAAAGCACTTTGGCCTGGGCAACCTCCGTTGCGTTTTCCCCTGATTGACATTCCTCACAGCGAGTTGGACTGCAGGCAATTAGATCAAAAACGCGTGGTGCTTCGATCTGCCATCGTCGCCCTGGCTGGACATGCCAGTGGCACGCCGGTCCTTGTGCTCGGATTTAGCCTTTCTAAATTTCTCAAGCGTGCAACCGACGAGTATTCGTTCTTTGGTTACGGACACCTCGTCACTATCATCCGATGGTTTCTTAAAGACTACGCTTGTGCCGAAATTATTGGGCTGAGCCCCTGGCCGGATGGGAAACGCCCACTCTTGCTCAGTTTCGACGTAGAAGGTGCAATCGGCCGACGAAGCCTGGGAACCAACGTGCTATCGTTTCCGTTTGGGAATATTAACCTTCTCCAGATCAGCAGGGCGAAACTGGTTCGCCCACTTGTAGGCCGGCGATGCATTTTTTCTGTGAACACGCTAAACGACCCGGATGGAACATTTCGCAGCTTCCGTGTGACGCTGGACTTCCGCCTGGCCAAAAGAGGCTGCTTTGCCCTGCCGCTTCATGCTACGCAGTTCCAATGCTCTGTAGGAATCCCGCGGCCTCGGCCGGAACAAAAATCCGACTACGCAGACTTCAACGCGTGGGCACAAAAACACGCTTGCCGGTATACGTGCTTCTATTCGGGGCTGGATGCAAGCACTCCGGTTATGGCGGAGCGCGGTTTTCATGGCCTGGCCCACGATCACTACAACATCATTCCTAAGCAGCGCATTCGACGAGAACTTGCTGATGCGGCGAATGGTTTCTTCACAGACAACAACGTTCGCGCCGTGCGAGCACCTGGCCTGCTCTGGTCGCAGGAATTTTTCGACGCACTCGGCGAAACGGGTTATGGGCTGGATAGCTCATTCCGCGAGATGAATTTCCTACAACCCCTATTCCCGATTCGGACAGATGCCGGCTGGTGGGAACTACCCGTCACAGACAATATTCTTACCCAAAATGGCCGGCTTGGTCGAATCCTTGCCGCCAACAGCCATTATGGAGGCATCCTCAGCCTCTATTGCCACGACCATGACCTCGTACAGAATGATTCCAAGGCGCGATACGTCCAGTTGGTAGCCAAGGCCGAAGAGGCAGGCCACCGAAGAATGGGGCTTATCGAATTCAGTGATTGGCTGAACAGATCGCGACGGTCAGAAATTCTCGATGTCGAATTGGATGGAGACCGAACAATATGGCTTACCGCTCGGCTGATCCCAGCAAGTACCGTGATCTTCACAATCCACGAGGGCTACACACTAGATAATCTTGGCCCCGAGTGGCTCGTCACAACCAAAGACGATAACATTTGCGTAACCTATCGGGGCGATGAACCAGAGAAAACCATAAGGCTTCCCATACGGCAGGCCTTATGTCAGTGATTTATGCCGATTTTCGCTGGGAGGGCCCACATGGGATTGGGCGGTTTACCCGCGAGGTCTTGCAGCGCCTGCCCGAAGTTAAGCCCCTACCTGCGGCCAGAAACCATCTGGGTCCGCTCGATCCGCTGGCTACGTCGTTGCAGCTACGGTTTCTCAAGCCCGATGCCTACTTCACGGCCGGGTTCAATCCGCCCCTCTTGTGTCCAGTACCTTTGGTGCTGACCATTCATGACTTGATCCACTTGGAATACCCCGCCGAATCGAGCGCAGCCAAGCGGGCGTATTATCGGTGGGTCGTCCGTCCGGCGGCCAGGAGAGCCCATGCGGTCTTGACCGTTTCACAATATTCCAAACGTGCGATAGTGAACTGGGCCTCAGTGGACGACAAGCGAGTAGTAGTAGTTTCCAACGGAGCCAGCGAAGCATTTGACGCCCAAGGCCCAAGGCAAGAGCCCGGATATCCATATCTACTTTATGTGGGCTCGCACAAGCCCCACAAAAACCTGGGCCGTCTATTTAAAGCCTTCGCCATCTCCGGGCTGGCACCCGAGATTCGACTCGTACTTACCGGAAACCCGCATCGCGAAACAAAAGCCTACCTGCAACAACTAGGGATCGCCGAAAGCGTGGTCTTCATCGGCACGGTTTGTGACGACGACGAGCTTGCCGGCTGGTATCGCAGCGCGATTGCGCTGGTGCTGGTATCGCTGCATGAAGGCTTCGGATTGCCTGCCCTTGAGGCGATGGCCTGCGGCACGGCCGTCGTGGCGGCTAACTCTACCTCGCTGCCGGAAGTGGTCGGTGGCGCCGGGCTGATGGTGGACCCTTGCAACGTAACTGAGATCGCCGAGGCGCTCAAGACGGTAGCCCAAGACGAAAATCTCCGGCTAAAGCTCTGTCAGCGCGGCTTGAAGCGCGCAGAGCTTTTTTCCTGGGATCGCACGGCCGAGGCGGTGGGCCGCGTCCTGAACGAAGCGGCCGGGTAGATCTGCTGGCCTTCTATACCAAGGCGACTTGGGGTAATTCGCTGACGTAATTTTTGTCGGCAAGAGCGCCGGCAAGCTCACCGGCAAGATCATCTGAGGAGATTATGCCGTTAGGTTCCAGTGTTTGGGGGTCGAAATCGCGCGCAGCCAACAGAGCCTTGCGGATGCTTTCGTCATCGGCTGGGCTGTAGCTAAACGCATTCGTCCGCTGGGATGGAATGAACTCCGGCAGCACAATTGGCAAGCGGCAGTGAGTGTATTGGACGACCTTGAGGGTATCTGAGAATGATTGTGCCCGCAGAGTGTAAGCGAGCGTATGCAGGCCGATGTCGGCGTACTTGATATAGGAAACGGTCTGATCGTAGGGCATCTCGCCGTAGGCTAGTACATTGGGGCGATTGGGTAACCTACCGACCTCGCCGATGATGTGAAAGCCCCAGTTGGGGAACATCCGGGAGGCACGGTCCAGGAAATCAGCGTCGAAATCGACGTTGCCGACGAATACCGCGTTGAGATCCCAATCACCGCGATAGGGGTTGGTATCGGCACCGGCGAACAGGTGCTCTGGGACGCCGTGATAATGCAGCCTGGCGTTGGGCAGGTGCTTGAATCGTTCAAAGATAAATCGGCTGGGCACGCTGAGCAGGTCATACTTGGAACTGTTGCGCTTTTCAGATTCCATGACACTCGGATGGCAGCGCAGCAAGTTCAAATCGTCAGAGACACGATAGACATACCGGGCCCGGCCGTTGATTCGCTTGAATTGCTCGAAAAGCAATTGAGCCGGTGTGCTCTCGAAGATAATCATATCTGCCGACGCAACCAACGACTCGCCACGACCAAGCGGCATGTCGCCATAACTGGAGAATAAGTCCTTCGTCAGGTTATTGGCTATTTCCGAACGAAGATTGCATGGATGCCACGGCGTGAACCAGACGAAGCTGCCGAGCCTATCTTGGACCCACCGCAGGCGATTGGCTTCTTTGCGTATGGGGTAGTTGAAGCGGTAATCACGTCGCAGCCACGACAGCCAACTGATCGGAGCCGAAAAGAACACGACCTCCCATCCGGCGCGCCAATACGCATCGGCAAGCCAGTGGAACCCGGCCTGTCGTTTCGATTCCAGATAGTGACCCGTAACAAGCAGTACACGCTTCATAGTGAAAAAATTACCCGTGATTAGGAACTAAGGAACAATCCATTGCTAACCTGCCCCAAATTGTGCATCAAGCGATAGCTCAGGTCAAGGAAGTCCGCTACGGATGTGGGAAAATTTTGGCAAATCTAATTTGGCCGGCAATTCCTGGGCCGGAGCTGCTTTTCGGCAGAAGCGACGGGATCAGAAACCAGCATAGATAAATTGCGCCGCCTGATCCTTGGCTAGAATGGCAAAGGCCGCCAGCTTCATCGCAATCATGAGACTCACCCAGAGGATCTTCGCCAAAGGCCATCGCGAGCCCTGCTGGGCGATTAGTGACTTGTCAGATTGAGTCATGATGGCAGGATCTCCCTGCTAATAAGGTGAAGCATTAGCACGAGTGTGACCAGGACATACGCCGGGGCGAGTATTCGCACAAGAGGTGTAATCACACGTGAGCGACTCCAGCTCTTGGCCAAGGCGAGATCGCGAATATACTTCTCAACCCATATCCAAACGGCCAGGCTCGCTCCGTAGCCCAGAAAAGCCCAACTCAGGCGATGCCAGAGCCCCACTACAATCCAAGACGCCAGCAGAGAGATAAATCCTGCCACTTGGGCCCGCCGGATACCCCAGGTGCGAACCAGCTTAACTTGCAACGGCGTGTAGATGAGCCTGCGAATGGAGTTGCCCAGCGAGCAATGCCATCGCGTAAAGAAATCCGTTACGGTGGTCGCCAGGAATGGCCTTCGGAAGTTCTCTGGGGTCGGCACCTCCATTAGTTTTCCGACACCTAGCGCGATGCGGGAGTAACCGGCGAAGTCGAAGAAAACATAAATCAGCAGGACGAGCGTATCGCCCAAACCTTCAATGACGATAGCGGAGGAAGATCCATATACAAATGCAGCGAGGTAGTCGCTGATGACGTACTTGTAGACAAGCCCGGTCGCGATGTGATTCCCGGCCGTCAGAATCGTCTCAAGATCCACGGCCGTGCGCTTTGTCCTGCTGAACTCCACGAACTCGCCGTAGCTGGCAATCGGCCCGGCTAGCAGCATGTGGAACGGAAACAGGTATCCCAGACATGCAAGCGGGTTCAGCAGTTGCTGCGACCCGGAAAGTACACCCGACGAGAGGTCCACTGCCCGCAGGACTGCGTAAGAAAAACTCAGGGCCGCTAACATCTTAAGAACACCCAGCGCCATCGGTGACATCGCCGCCGGAAGGAAAGATCCCAGTAAACCGCTATACTCAATATTGAGTTTGTGCGCCACGAACAATGCCGCCAAAAGCATTATGCCGCCGCCGGCTGCAAATGCTCTGGTTCGGCCGCCGGCCCTGGCCAGAGAACCTGCCCACACGCAGGCCCAAAGCACAATGGCAGCTACCGCGGCCGCAGCGGCAACCGGCCAGCCCAGCCACGCAGCCAGTACCAATGCGTTGAGAGCGCCAAAGAAAGTGGCTCTTCGATACGGGAAGATCCGCAGCAGAACAATCAGAACTGCCGAACAGATCCAGAAGTTTGGGCTAAGCAATGTGACCAACTAAACCTTCATTTCTCGCCCGGAGACGAACAATTTCGCTTGTGGTGCTATCCGTCCAATTTGCTATCGAGTAAGTCCATCATGTCGCCGACATTCTGCAGTGCGCTGATCTCGTCGGTCGTGAAGCGCGTTGTAAATTCTTCCTCAATCGAGATGACAAGGTTGATATGATTGAACGAATCCCAACCGGGGACATCATTAGCGGTCATGTCTCTATTCAATTCGAGATCGCTAATGTTGAAAACAGTTCTAAATACATCCGTCAACTTGCTCAACCGCTCTTGGGTGGTCATCAGTGGCTCCTATTGTTTGGATTGCTCGCTCTTGAGGGTTACATAGTGCTTCGGCAGCGG
>SDBS01002729.1_pt1 | contig 17514 bp, 16 predicted proteins | sample 2277091 | NCBI WGS metagenome assembly SDBS01 (sample SAMN10404972, study PRJNA504765) | marine sediment metagenome | isolation source: marine sediment core GS10_PC15, 163 cmbsf | place: Arctic Ocean: Southern Knipovich Ridge | collected 2010 | reverse complement strand
CAGATAGCCCCGCTTCTTTAAGAGCTGCGCCTTTTCCAGGTCTTTGATTTTGACCTCACCGCCGATGTCCTTGGCACCCTGTCCCCACTTGATCTCGACTACGTCGACGCCGAGTTTCTCTATGGCATACTCCAGGACACCGAGTCGGGTATCCTCGACATTGGCCTGCACCACGATGGTGCCGTAGCCATCACGCTGCCACTTCTTGAAAATCTTGACGCGGTTTTCGAGGTCGGGTGAGTGGATAACCCTGCCTTTCTCTATCTTGGAGTCGATATCCATACCGCAGACGTTTTCGCCGATGGTAAGTATTGTACCGGTAATTGCGGCGCCGACGGCCAGGCCGTCCCAGTTCCGCAGGGCGACATTAGTGGAACCCAGACCGGCGATGACAAAGGGCAGGTGCAGTTTGATTCCTTTATCGTGGCCGAGCCTTGTCTCCAGGTTTACATTAGGGAAAATGGCCTTATCGGAGTCTTCCTCTATGCCGACCGCACCGACGGCTGTTCCCATTATGTTAAAGTGAGATAGGTCAATGGGATAGTCCTTCTGTGAAGCGGTGGTCATAATACCAAACGGCTGCGGGTAGATAACCTCCCGGCCACGGTAGGCGCTTCGGCCAACCTCGCACATACCCGTGCAGCCCTCTACGCAGGTAACACACATCCCGCTTATGGGACACCAGTCACCACCTGTCCTGTTCTTGGTTAGTGTTGCCGCCGTGGCGTTATACCTTGTTAATGTCATCTTGACCTCCTTCTACCTTTACCGGGTTTCCTTCTTAACTTACTTAGAGAAAATGCCTTGATTCTATTTAGTAGACCCTGTGCCCGCTGCTGCCAACGGACTCCGAGCAGTGTGTGCATACCGGGCAGGTCTCCACAGGTGCTAGGTTGAGGCACCTGCCGCAGACTCCATCGGTTAAGCTGCCCGCCATGCAGGCTCTTTCACAGACCGGACATATCCATTCACAACCATTACAGTTGCGGCACTCTTCCGGGGTCTCACCAAAGGCAGTGGCGACCCGGCGTGATGTGCCATGGCCGACAAAGCCAATACCGCCGGACTGCATCTGCTCCTTGCAGTAGCGTACGCAGAGTCCGCAGAGGATACAACCCTTGTCCTTTATCTTAAAACGGACCCGGTTTACCCCCATATTAGCTGCCATGTCCTGCAGTGTCTTTGAATTCGGACAGGCGGCCAGTAAAAGCTCGATGATGACCTTACGCGCCTGACTCACCTTCGCTGAGCTGGTAATAATGGTCTGTCCCTGGGCTACCGGCAGGGTGCAGGATGCCTCCAGTAAGGATTGACTGCCTTTGACTACCTCGACGATACAGACACGGCAAGCGCCATACGGGGTAAGACCGGGGTGATAACAGAGCGCTGGAATGATGATACCCATCTCTCTGGCCGCTTCAAGAACGGTTGTCCCTTCCGGTACGCTAGTTTTAATTCCATCAATAGTAAGTTCAACCACGCTCTTTCTCCTCTCTATGAGACTATCACCGCCTCGAATTTGCAGGCGTCGCGGCAGAGACCGCAGGCGATACACTTTTCCTGGTCAATCGTATGCAGTTTCTTCTTCTCTCCGGATATTGCCATTTGTGGACAGGACTTGATACATACCCCGCAGCCGGTGCACTTCTCCTCGTCGATACTGAAGGTAATCAGTGCCTTGCAGACACCGGCCGGGCAGCGTTTCTCATTGATATGTGCTTCGTACTCATCACGGAAGTACTTGATGGTAGAGAGAACGGGGTTGGGAGCAGTACTGCCGAGGGCGCAGAGGGAGGTTCCTCTAATGACATCCCCGAGTTCCTCCAGGAGCTCAATATCGCCCGGCTTACCCTGCCCCTCCGTGATATCGGTGAGAATATCCAGCATTCTGTCCAGTCCCTCACGGCAGGGAACACACTTACCGCAGGACTCCTCAGTCAAGAACTTTACGAAGTACTTGGCCAGGTCCACCATACAGGTGGTCTCGTCCATAACAATCATACCGCCGGAGCCCATCATTGACCCTGCCTCGACCAGTCTATCGAAGTCAACGGGCAGGTTAATCAGGCTCTCAGGGATGCAGCCGCCCGAGGGACCACCGGTCTGGACTGCCTTGAACTTCCTGCCCTCAGGGATGCCACCCCCGATATCAAAGATGATTTCTCTTAGTGTGATGCCCATCGGTACCTCAACCAGGCCGGTATTATTTATTCTGCCCACCAGGGAGAATATCTTGGTGCCTTTACTGTTAGCGGTGCCGATTTGTGAGTACCAGTCCGCCCCGTGGTTGATTATCAGCGGTACGTTGGCCCAGGTCTCGACATTGTTGAGGTTGGTCGGTCGGCCATGAAGTCCATTGATAACGGTGTGAATATGCTTGGCACGCGGTTCGCCTATCCTACCTTCCAGGGATGCCATCAATGCGGTCGATTCTCCGCAGATAAAGGCGCCACCACCCCGTGAGATCTTGATATCAAAGTCAAAACCGGAGCCAAGGATATCCTCACCAAGCAGACCGTACTCTCTTGCCTGCTCCAGAGCTATACTCAGGTTTTCCACCGCCAGTGGGTATTCATGCCGGACATAGACGTACCCGTGATGCGATTCTATGGCGCAGGCGCCGATTATCATCCCCTCGATGATGCTGTGAGGATTTCCCTCAAGAAGGCTGCGGTCCATATAGGCACCGGGGTCGCCCTCATCGGCGTTACAGATGATATAGCGCACGCCGGCTGGCGATGGTGCGTTGCGGCAGAATTCCCACTTCATCCCGGTGGGGAAGCCGCCGCCGCCACGCCCCCTTAAGCCCGACCTCTTAATTTCACCGATAATCTCCTCCGGCTGCATACTACAGAGTACCTTGACCAGAGCGGAATAGCCGTCGATGGCAAGGTAATCCTCAATACTCCTGGGGTCAATAAAGAGGTTGCTTCCGAAAACGGTTCGCTCCTGGTGCTTATAAAAGGGTATCTCACCTTCATGGACAATCTTCTGTCCTTCTTCGTCCTGATACAGTAATCGATCGACCAGCTTTTTTTCTATCAGGGTGGTCGCAATAATCTCCGGGACATCTTCCGGCTGGACACGGAGGTAGCATATCTCTTCGGGGAAGATGACCACTATAGTCCCTCTCTCGCAATAACCATGACATCCTGTCCGGCGCAGATCCACTTCCCCCTGTAGCCCCCTGCTTTTGAGCTCCCTGGCAAAGGCCTGGGATACCTTTTCACAGCCATAGGCATGGCACCCAGTGCCCGAGCAGATAGTTACACAGGGCTTATTGGGGTCTCTTGCCGCCAGTATTTCTCGCCGGAACCTTTCCAGTTCAGTTGCCGACTTGAGTCTCTTCATTTCTTCCTGCCCCTCGGTGATTTTTTGTACCTATTAATGGTGGCTTGAACCTTTCCCGGAACCATCTGTCCGTGATATTCACCGTCCATCACCATGATAGGCCCCAGGGCACATGCGCCCAGGCAGTTCACCGTCTCCAGGGTAAACTGCATATCCTCGCTTGTTTCTCCGGGCTCGATACATAGCTTTCTTTCCACTTCGTCGAGTACGGCCGGGGCGCCCCGGACATGGCAGGCGGTACCGAGACAGACGCTTAGCAGGTGTTTACCCCGCGGCTTGAGGGAGAATGCCTTGAAAAAGGTGGCTACCCCGTAGACCTGTATCAGCGGCAGGCCCAGTTTTCTGGCTACCAGCTTAAGTATGCTTTCCGGCAGATACCGGTATTCGGACTGGACATCCTGGAGGATAGAGATAAGGCTCTCACGACTGCTGTCGTATTCCCGAATTATTGCTTCGACCTTTTCTTCGCGAACACTACCCATTACCTGACCACCTTTCTTGAAGGGTTGTCTTCTCGGAACTATATTCTTACCGGAATCCCCTTTTCCTGGAGGTATTTTTTGGCCTGAGGGATAGAAATTTCACCGAAATGGAAGATTGAGGCTGCCAGCACCGCCGAGGCTTTACCGGTTGCCACCGCCTGGTAGAGGTGCTCCAGGGTTCCGGCACCGCCGGAGGCGGTAACCGGGATGGCGACAGCTTCGGCGACGGCCCTGGTCATTTCCAGGTCATAGCCTTCCCTGGTACCATCGGCATCCTTACTGGTGAGCAGGATTTCCGCGGCGCCAAGTTCTTCCACTCGCTTTGCCCAGTCAACGATACCAATACCGGTAGGCTCATCACCGCTTTTGACCACTACCTCGAGACGGGGGAGGCCACTTTCCGGTGGGTTCTTCCTGCCGTCGATAGCGACGACAAGCCTCTCTCTACCGAACTCCTTGGTGGCTTCAGTTATCAACTGGGGTCTTCTCACAGCGGCAGTGTTGATAGAGACCTTGTCCACGCCGAGGTCAATTAGTGCCTTCATATCCTCGATGCTGGCGATGCCGCCGCCGACGGCGAAGGGGATAGTGGTTACGTCGCGGACCCCTTTCACCCACTCCAGCCTGGTTTTTCTGTTTTCCACGGTGGCGAAGATATCGAGGAAGACAAGCTCATCGGCGCCTTGCTTGCAGTAGGTGGTAGCGGCTTCTACCGGGTCGCGGGCATCCTTCAGGTTAACGAACTTTACCCCCTTGACCACTCTACCTTCCTTGATATCCAGGCAGGGTATGATTTTTATCTCTTTCATATCAGCTCCTCAAATTTGATTAGGCTTTGGTAGTCTAAAACGGTGCCCATTCCCTGACTCTCAACCTCAATACCAGCTTCGGCGGCTGCGGCTACCGGATTGAGACCGCCGAGCAGGACCATGCCGATGCGATTGAGCTCTATCGGGACTTCGCAGACTGCTTCGCTGGTCTCTCCAATTACCAGCATCCCGTTCAGCCCGGCCTCCTTGAGTCTGGCGATCACCTCATCGGCAACAGGTCGGCAGATGGCCGGTATCTCGCGAAAGTTGGCCAGTAATTTCCCGCTGCCACCTCTGGTTGCTTGGCCCACCGAGGTCATCTTGGCGCTGATGAATACCTCGGAGGGGTCCAGCGATGAACCGGCATAGTGAATAAGTTCCACGAAACGAATTGGCTGGTGGTTTCGGATCTGGAGTATACCGCCGAACTTTGAATCGATGGGGACGCCGGCCTTAAGCAGGGCGCCATTTATCACCAGGCTGCAAACTGTGGCCAGTGCGGTCTTCCCCTCGGGAACGGTCAGTTCACCGAGCGTTTCCCCCTCATCGGCTACCGCTACCAGGTCGCTTGCGCAGAAGCCTGCTGAGAAGGCAGGCCTCATCTCCTTAAGCGCCTTACTGAATTTATCCCTGGGGAAGAAGGAAATATTCGCCGGAATCCAGCCGGTGTGCTTATCCAGGTCAAAATCAGTGCGGAAGGATAGCATCTCAATTCTCGAGATAGAGAGACCGACCTTGTCTCTGACCAGGGCGCTCTTTAGTTCTTCGATTCCGAACTCAGTAATCAGCCTGCCGTCCCTTCCGATGAGCCTGGTCAGCCCCCGCTCATCCATTAGCTTGAGATGATACCTTACCGCCCGTTCCCCCAGCTCTACCCCGTGCCCCTTCAACTGGCGGGCAATCAGCCTAGCCCCCACTGGCTGAGAGGACTCATTGATAATCTTCAGTATAGAGATAATCTTTCTTTCGACCTCAAGGTCGTTATGGCCTATCATCAAGCTCACTCCTATGCGGATATAGGCAACCGTTTACCTATGCTAACACGGTGGAAAGCCTTTGTCAACGCCCTTTCTGGAATATTTTTGCCGTTAAGAATTACCTATGCCTGAGGCTATCGGCATAGCTCAGCGACCAGGATATTAAGGGCCAGTTCACCATGATATTTTCCGGTCTTAATGGCAAGGTCGGTCGCTAAAAGCCTGTGGTATACTTCCTTAATCCGCTCCGGGGGATAGCGGTTGGCCTGCTCCAGTGTCTTGCGGAAGGCGAATTCATTAAATAGCCCCAGCGTGGTCTGAATTTCCCTCTCCGCTTTGCCCTGCTTTTTCAGCCCCTTTACCCGGGCTATCATACGGAACTGTCGTGATAGCATAAAAAGGAGGTGGACCGGCGCCGCACCGCTTTCCAGCAACTGCTCAAGCAGTTTCTCGGCTGGCCCAGCCTTAAATTCAATGACGGCATCAACCATAGCAAAAACACTGACCTCCTGGGCATAGCTTACCACCCTGCTGACATCACCTTCCTCAATGCAGCGGCCTGAGGTAAACAGGGTAAGCTTTTTTATCTCATTTTGCATAATCCAGAGGTTGCTGCCGACGAGCCTGGCCAGCAGCTCTACCGCCGGTGGGGATATCTTCCCGCCTTCCTGGCTCACCTGCTCCCTAATCCATTGCCTGAGCCCGGCGCGATTGAGCGGGGGGAAGGTCCTTACCTCTGCCCCTGCCGAGAGTTCCTTAAAGAGAGGGCTTTTGCTTCGCGCTTTGTCATCTATTACGTCTACCAGTACCAGTATCGTGCTGGCGGGTATGTTACTGAGACAGCTCAGCAGCAATCTATGTTCGTCTTGCTGGTTGACTGACGGCGCGGCCTTTTTCTGCCGGCCCGATTTACCTTTGGGGACAAAGCGCTCCAGCAGTCCTTTGATGATGACCAGTCGCCTTTCCGCTAGAAAGGGTGTCGTCTCAGCAACGTTCCTTAGCTGCTCCGGGGTTATCTGCTGGCCGTCAAGTATCGTGGTATTAGCCGCCAGGAGTGACTGGTCACTGATGCCCCTCTTTATCTCCTCCAGCGACTCGTTTAAGGAGAAATCGTCCCGACCGGATAGTATGTACAGCAAGTCTTCTTCCTTTTCGAGGTTCCTGTCCATTTTATCACACCTGGCGGTGAAATTATTGAAGAATGGCGGGGTAAGGATTAAAATAGGATATGAGCGTTGATATCGGTATCATCGGGCTTTCCAAGAGCGGCCGGACGACTGTTTTCAATGCCTTGACCCGGGGTAAGGTTACTACCGGAAGCTATGCCCTGGAAGCCAGGTCTCCCCATATCGGGGTAGCCAAGGTCCCCGACCCCCGCTTAAAGGCCCTGTCCGATATGTTCCATCCCAAGAAGGTGGTCCCTGCCGAAGCAAGGTATGTTGATATCGGGGCTTCCGTCAAGGACCTGGCTAAGGACAAGGGTATCGGTGGCGAGCTCCTGAATCAACTCGGTAATGTCTCCGCCCTGTTTCATGTCGTGCGTGCCTTTACCGATGAAAGCATCCCTCATATTGAAGACAGTCTGGATGTCGAGCGGGATATTGCCACCATGGACCTGGAGCTCGCCTTCTCCGACCTGGTTATTATTGAGCGAAGGTTGAAGAGAATTGAGGAGTCCTTGAAAGGGGCTAAGTCAACCGAGCGTCAGGGTCTGCTCCGGGAGCAGGAATTGCTGGGCGAGATTAGTGCCAGTCTGGAGAAGGATGTGCCCATCAGGGAACTGAACCTGACTGCCGGAGAAAGCAAGATTATTGACAACTATCAGTTTCTTACCGCAAAGCCTCTACTAATCGTGGTCAATATCGGGGAAGAGCAGCTACCTCAAGCAGCTTCTCTGGAAACAGAACTGCGTGCACGCTACTCGGGAACTAATTGCAACACTATTACCCTTTGCGGTGAACTGGAGATGGAGCTGGCCCAATTGGAGGATGATGCGGCTGAGGAACTCCGCGCCGGGTTCGGCATTGCCGAGTCCGGGCTGGAGCGCACCATCAGGCTATCCTACGAGCTACTCGGGCTGGTCTCCTTTCTTACCGTGGGCTCAGACGAAGTCAGGGCCTGGCCGGTTAAGTATGGCGCCAGTGCCCTTAAGGCGGCCGGTAAAATCCACTCCGATATAGAAAGAGGCTTCATTCGCGCCGAGGTAATCAGCTACGAGGAAATGATAAAGTGCGGCAGCCTGGCTGAGGCTCGCAAGAAGGGGCTGCTCCATCTGGAGGGTAAGGACTATACCGTCCAGGATGGTGATATAATTAACTTCCTGTTTAATATTTGAGGCCGCCGGGAGTGGTGTTGACAACCTCAGGGACACAATGATAAACTACTCTTGTTGTTCACAGATTTTGGATAAAATCGCTATTAAGGCCTGTCTAAAATCATTATAGAAGATTAGCAATTCTTGTCTATCCCCTTCCCTGCGACGAAGGGGAATCCCGTACCAAGCAGTTGTCTTAATTAACGGTGGATGGGCGTGATTGATTATAGATGCTATTCTAAGGAAGGATGCCTGCCGGGTCAAAGCGGGTTGCGCTTTGTGCCGGTATTTTTATTTTGATTAAGAACACTGAGAAGGCTGGATAGAAGCCGTTTTATAACACTTAATTAATGTAAGGAGGTGAAGATGGCTAAACCGAAGGTTGCGTTCTATTGGTGTGCTTCATGCGGTGGCTGTGAAGAGACGGTGGTTGACCTCAATGAGGACATTCTGAAGGTAGTAGATGCGGTGGATATTATCTTGTGGCCGGTGGCGCTGGACTTTAAGAAGAAGGATATTGAGGCTCTGGGAGATGGTGAGATAGCGGTGAGCTTCATAAACGGCGCGGTAAGGCTGGAGGATCAGGAGGAAATGGTCAAGCTGCTGCGGCAGAAATCAGGTCTGGTGGTCGCCTTTGGCGCCTGCGCTCACCTGGGGGGAATACCCGGGCTGGGCAACTTCTGTACCAGGGAGACAATCTTCCAGTGGGCCTACCACGATTGCCCGAGCGTTATCAATCCAGAGAAGATTACCCCCCAGAAGAAAACCATTGAAGACGGCAGAGAACTCACCCTGCCCGAGTTCTACGACACGGTCAATGCTCTAGACCAGGTGATTTCGGTCGATTACTACCTTCCTGGCTGCCCCCCGCCACCCGACCTGGTGATGAATGCGATAAATGCGATACTTACCGGCCAGCTACCGGAGAAAGGGGCTGTGCTGGCTCCTAATATGGCTCTGTGTGATACCTGCCCCTTGAAGGACTCGAAACCGGATAAAATAGCGATAAAAGATATTAAAAGACCGTGGGAGATCAAGATTGACCCCGAGCAGTGCTTCCTGTTACAGGGGCTGTTTTGCTATGGCCCGGCGACTCGAACCGGCTGTGGCGAGACCTGTAGTAAGGCCAATATGCCATGCCGGGGCTGTTTGGGTCCTGTCGATGGCGTAGTTGACCAGGGAGCTAAAGCCCTCGCTATGTTTGCCTCTATCTTAGGGGTTGAGGAAGAAGAGAAGATGTCGGATGAGGATACCCAGAAACTAATCGACAAGTTTGCCGACCCGGCCGGCACGTTCTACAGATTTAGTCTACCTACTTCACTCCTGAAAAGAAAGAGGATAGGAGGAGCAAAATGAAGAAAATAACGATTGATCCGATAACCAGGCTCGAAGGACACGGGAAGATAGAGATATTCCTTAATGATGAAGGCGGCTGTGAGCGGGCCTGCCTGCAGATTCCTGAGCTGCGAGGTTTCGAGCAGTTCTCGGTGGGAAGGCCCGCCGAGGAGATGCCCCGGATAACCACTATGATCTGTGGGGTCTGCCCGACCGCTCACCACATGGCATCGGCTAAGGCCCTGGATGATTTATTCAAGGTCGATCCTCCTCCCGCCGCCAAGAAGATAAGAGAGCTGATGTACAGCGCCTTCCAGGCTGAAGACCATATACTGCACTTCTTCTTCCTGGGTGGGCCCGACTTTGTAGTTGGCCCCCAGGCGCCAGCCGGAGAGAGGAATATCTTGGGTGTTATCGCCAAGGCGGGACTGGAGACCGGCGGCAAGGTCATCCAGATGCGCAAAGGGATGAGGAATATCTTAAGGATAATCGGCGGTAAGCCGGTTATGCCCTCCTGTGCGTTGCCCGGAGGAGTGTCCAAGGGTATCAACAAGGATGAGCAGAAGATAATTCTTGAGGCCGGAGAATATGGCGTAGAGTTCTGTAAGATTGCCCTCGGTATTTTCGATGACATCGTACTGAAGAACAAGGACTATGTTGACCTGATTACCGGTGATATCTACTCACATAAGACCTATTATATGGGAATGGTGGACAAGAACAACAAGGTGAACTTCTACGATGGTATGATAAAGGTGGTCGACCCCAGCGGCAAGGAGTTTGCCAAATTTAAGAGCCAGGACTACCTCGACCACATCGCTGAGCATGTTGAACCCTGGACCTATGTCCGCTTCTCCTATCTCAAGAAGGTGGGCTGGAAGGGGTTTGTTGATGGCAAGGAGAGCGGTGTTTTCCGCGTCGCCCCCCTGGCCCGGCTAAATGTCTCCGATGGGATGGCAACCCCGCTGGCACAGGAAGCCTACGAGAAGATGTTCTCCGTGCTGGGCGGCAAGCCGGTACACAGTACCCTGGCTTTCCACTGGGCTCGGCTGGTGGAAGCGCTCTACGCCTCAGAGCGGGTGGTAGAGCTTGCCCGTGACCCGGAAATTCTTTCTCCTGATATCGTAAACCTGCCTACCAAGACTCCCAAGAAGGGGGTGGGTATTGTCGAAGCGCCAAGAGGAACTCTCATTCACCACTATGAGACTGATGACAGAGGAATTCTCACCAAGGTCAACCTGATTGTCGCCACGCAGAATAACTCTGCGGCCATTAATATGTCAGTGGAGAAGGCAGCCAAGTCCCTGATAAAGGACGGGGAAGTCCCCGACGGGATTCTTAATATGATTGAGATGGGATTCCGTGCCTATGACCCCTGCCATGCCTGTGCTACCCACTCCCTCCCCGGTGGAATGCCGCTTGAGGTGAATGTCTACGGGCCTCAGGGAGAATTGGTGAAGAGGCTAAAAAGAGGATAGCCGGTTAAAGCCGTAGTATTAACAAACCAGAAAGTAAATTAGGAGGGTAAGATGGTAAATGATGCCTCCCAGAATGAAAAGAGCATGATTGAAGAAATAGTCTGTGAAGCCAGTGGCAAGGTATACTTGCCCCCCTGCCAGGCAGCCTGCCCTTTGGAAGAAGACATCCAGCGCAGTCACATTATGATTGCCCTGCTTCCTCCGGACCTCGATGCGGCTGCCGAGCAGATAATTAAGATCGGCAACGAAATCTTTGGCAAGAACCCTCTCTTCCCGCTGCTGTGCGCCAATATTTGCGGGCTCTGCGAGAAGCAGTGCAACTACAAGGACGAGACTGGCGCCGTAAGGCGGAGGATGATGGTGCGGCTTATTGCCGACCGCTACATTAAGCACCTTGAGACGGTACCGGCTTTTCCTGCTCCGACCAAAGAGAAGGTAGCGGTGGTCGGAGGCGGCCCGGGAGGCCTAATGTGTGCCTACGAATTGAGCAGAAGAGGGTATCAGGTTACCATTTTTGAGAGGAGCGATAAGCTGGGTGGGGCGATGCGCTATATCCCTCGCTACCGTCTTCCTCAGGAAGAGATTAAATCGGTTATCGATAACCTGCTCCGGATTGCTAATATTGAGGTCAAGCTTGGCACCGAGATAAGTGATGGCGGCGGAACACTGGACGATCTCAAGAAAGAAGGCTATAAGGCTATATTCGTTGCTACCGGCACCCCGTCACCCCGTCCCCTTACCTTTGAGCGGGAAATGGTGGCCAGCGCCGACCTGGAAGGAGTGATGTACGGGCTGAATCTCCTCTACGAAGTGCTTCAGGGGAATGTCCCCCTGCACCTCTATAAGGGTAAGAAGGTGGTTGTCGTCGGTGGGGGCAACGTTGCCTTTGATGTCGCCCGGACTGCCCGAAGGCTGGGTGGCAAGGTAACCTTGGTCTGTCTGGAGAATGAAGATAAGTCCTCCAAGGATGGCATCCCTGCTGATACGGAAGAAATAGAAGGGGCTACCGAAGAAGGGATAGAGATTGTCTATTCCAGGGGTGTAGAGGAGATAATCGGCAAGGATGGCAAGTTCAAGAAGATAAAGTGTCCCCGGTGTACCTCAGTCTTTGAAGAGGACGGCAGATTCAACCCCAAGTTTAACTTGAGTGATGTGACATATCTGGAGGGTGATGTCCTACAGGTCACCATCGGCCAGGGTCCGCGGCGGAGCTTCTTCGAGCAGGAGGGCCTGCTCAACGAACAGGGTAGGATGGATATTGACCAACTCACTCTGATGAGCAACCTTAAGGAGGGGGTCTTTATTGGTGGTGACGTGAGGAGGATAGGTTTTGCCTCGGAGGCGATGAGGGACGGACTGGACGTAGCCGAGTCCATCGACCGCTATGTCAAGGGTGAGGATATGAAGACAGGGAGGATGGAAAAGGAATACGAGACTGCCTCCATCCCGAAGCGTATTGAGTATAAGCTGCAGCCAGAGGTAAAATGGCTCCCGGCCAAAGAGAGAATAAACTTCGAACCGTTTGAGAAAAAGTTCGCCCTGGATGAAGTAATTAGAGAAGCAAAGAGGTGTCTCTACTGTGGTCCCTGTAAGAGCTGTAAGGGGTGTGTTGAACTGGGTCTCCAGGCCGAGATACCGGATATCGAGGTCAACGAAGACCTGTGCAGCGGGTGTGGGGTTTGCGTCGCGATATGCCCCTATGAAGCCTCCACTATAGAGAAAAGTGAGGATAAGATAAGATCGGCGATAGACGAGCTTAAATGTAAGAGGTGTGGCGTTTGTATTAGTGCCTGCCCGTCCAATGCCAGGACTATCAAGGATGAACTGGCGGAGACGATAAAAAATACCTGTCTGGAGTTATCGAAATGAGGAGGGGTAGTCTATGAAGGAAAGGGTAGAGGCGGCTCTGGAAGAGATAAGGCCAGCTCTGCAGGCAGACGGCGGTGACGTCGAGCTGGTAGACGTGATTGAAGGCGTGGTAAAAGTGAGACTGAAGGGTGCCTGCAGCGGCTGTCCGATGTCGACGATGACACTGAAACAGGGGATTGAGCGGCTCCTTAAAGAGAGACTGCCTGAGGTTAAAGAAGTTATTGCTGTCTGAAAACAGAGGACAAGAGATGGGAACACTCATCCTGGGCATCGGAAACCCGATTCTCACCGATGATGGAGTGGGCATTGAGATTGCCCATCGGCTCAAGGAGGCAAGACCCGGCCTGAATATTGAAGAGACAAATGAGGCCGCCATTGTTCTCCTTGACTATGTAGTAGGTTACGATAAGCTCATCATTATCGATTCTATCAAGACCGGGCAGGGGCAACCAGGCGAGCTGTATAAACTTAGGTTGGAGGACTTTAAAAAGGCCACCGATTGCCCTTCTTCTCATGGTATTGATATCGCCACCGCCTTTGAGGTTGGCAAAAGCCTGGGGTGCAAAATGCCTGAGTCCGTTAGTATATATGCTGTCGAGGTTAAGGATAACTCAAACTTTTCCGAACAGTGTACTAAAGAGGTGGAGGAAAAGATACCATCCATCGTCAAACGAATAATAGGAGAGGAGAAACTATGAATAATTTGGAGCCTAATATTTTGTTGTTCCGCTGCAATTTTTGTTCGCCTGCCGGGGTACGCCTCGACCCCTCGATGCTAAAAGGGAGTCCTCGTTTACGAATGATCCAGACCACATGTACCGGTAGGATAGATCCTACCTTTATCCTTGAGGCCTTTGCTAACGGTGCTGATGGTGTACTGGTAGCTGGATGCGAACTTGGTGACTGCCACTATGTCACGGGTAACTTTAAAGCAGGCAGAAATATGATGCTACTTAAGAAAACACTCTTACAACTAGGGATAGAGCCGGAGCGGCTGAGAATAGAACGGGTCTCGGAATACAAGCTGCCGGAGGTTCTATCGAAGCTAAATGATTTTATTGATAAAGTAACTGGACTTGGTCCCATCACACTAAATTAATTAGGGTAAGGTAGAGGCAAAAAATGAGCGAGCAAGTTGTTCAGGAGGTAGTTGCTGTTAAGCAAAACCAGGAGCTTTGTAGTAGTTGTTCCATCTGTTCCACTCTTTGCCCCTATGAGGCTCTCGCGAGGGACGCTGAAACCGGTAAGATAACCTTGGATATCGCAAAGTGCCAGGTGTGTGGACTCTGCTATTCTAATTGTCCAGCTAGAGTCATCGATACCGTCTACTACGACCTTGATTCCTTAATCAGCTACTTGGAGAAAGCAAAGCAGGAATATGCCTCCGATACACTGGCTATTATGTGTCGAGGTAGTGCGCCTGATATGGACGGTGTGGAGAGGCTGTTCGGCGTGTCAAAATTCATTCCCCTGCTCGTCCCCTGTGTTGGCCGTATTCCGGATGAGGTATATTTTAAGGCCCTGCTCTTGGGGATAAGCAAAATCAACGTACTTGCCTGTGATGAAGATTTTTGCCGATACGAGAGGGGTAGCTCAGTTGTCGGACGCAAAATAGTTGCTCTTAATCGTTTGTTTGACCAGCTTGGCTATGGGCAAGAGGTTATCACCTTGAAGCGGAATACCTTGAAGGTCAAGGTAGATTCCAATCTCTGTATTGCCTGTGGTAATTGCGTTTTTTACTGTCCTTATGATGCCGCTAGGTTGGAGAGTTCGGGCGGAGTTCAGTTTGATCTAGCTGCCTGTCGGGGCTGTGGCTTGTGTGTCGCCATGTGCCCGTCGATAGCCCTGGATTTGGACAACTGGGAAAAGGAACGTATTTCGGCATTGATTACCAAGGCAGCTTCGGAAATAGAATCACCCAAGATTTTAGTATTTCGCTGCCAGTGGGCTACTTTACCACCAATAAGTGAAGAGTTGCTACCAAATATCCGCTTTATAGATTTACCCTGTGCTTCCCGGATTGATAGCTTCCATGTCCTGGAAGCTTTACAGGAGGGTATCGAAGGTGTTTTGATAGTCGCCTGCTCTGAAGACGATTGTAAACAGGAGAAGGCAAGCGGCAAGGCAGAGCATGTAATAGCTTCCTTGAGTAGCCGGCTGGGCCAGATAGGCTTGCAAGATAAGCTTCACTTTTGCACAGTAGCGCCAAGGTACCCGGAGGAGTTAAATAGGGAACTAGAGCAGTTCAGCCAAAAAATGGAGTCTGTTGAGTCAAAGGAGAGCGAGTAAATGATAGTAACAACTCAGAAGCCATTGGATGAAATTCTGAATTTTATATCTCCCTACGGGGAAGTCCTGGTCATTGGCTGCGATGGCTGTACCCAGCCGCCAAGAGGCTTGAGGGAAGCCAAGATCCTGAGCCAGTTGCTCGAACTTGCCGGCAAGTTGAATAACAAAGAATTCACCTTTAAGCAAACTACGGTGGCCAAGCAGTGTGATGATTATTTAGCCGCTTCTACCCTCAGACCTCAGATAGGTGATGCGGAGGTGGTACTCTCTTTAGCCTGTGGGCTTGGGGTACAGACGCTGGCTGAGGTCTTTCCCGAACTTCCTATTTTCCCCGCACAGAACACTCACTTTATGGGGGCCGAAGAAAGGGATGGCGGTATTCTGGAAAAAAGGTGTGCTGGCTGCGGCGATTGTCTCCTTGCCGTGACCGGTGGCATCTGTCCGGTTGCCCGCTGTACCAAAGGGCTACTTAATGGCGCCTGTGGCGGAACTAAAGACAATAAATGTGAGCTCAGCTCAGAAAGGGACTGTGCCTGGGTTCTTATCTATGATAGCCTAAAGAGACAGGGCAAGTTAGACCTGCTTAAGGAATATCGTCCGCCCCGGGATTACCAGTTGACCGGTTGGAAAATTACCACTTGATGTATCGGGGAGGGGGATGGGTGGATGGTGCTGGTAAGAGCGAAAAAATTAGCTAGAGTTGCGGTGTGGGGGGTGGTGCAGGGGGTTGGCTTTCGTCCCTTTGTCTACCGCTTGGCCCATCAGTATAGCCTGCAGGGTTGGGTGCGTAACACTTCGGGGAGTGTTGAAATTGAGGTAGAGGGGGACGAGAAAAACATAAGAGGTTTTCTCACCGACCTCGAAACAAAAGTCCCTCCCATGGCCCATATCGAGAAGGTTGAGGTCTCTTTCTTCCCTGCCAAGGATACCGGTGGGTTTGAGATTCTAACCAGCCAGAGCGAAGCGGGGCAGTACCAGCTGGTCTCGCCGGATATTGCCACCTGTGAAGACTGCAGGAGAGAGTTGCTCTGCTCGACTGACCGCCGCTATCGCTACCCGTTCACCAACTGCACTAATTGCGGTCCCCGTTTTACCATCATTGAGGATATCCCTTACGATCGCGCCAAGACGACTATGCACCGGTTTAAGATGTGCCCTCGCTGTCAGCAAGAGTACGATGACCCGCTCAACCGGCGCTTTCATGCCCAGCCTAATGCCTGTCCCGATTGCGGTCCTAACCTGGAGATAGTTGATGGCGCTGGCAACCCGGTTGCCAGCGATGATGTTATCAGGACGGCTGGCAATTTCTTAAAGGCGGGGAAAATCCTGGCACTTCGAGGGCTGGGTGGTTTTCAGCTTGCCTGTGATGCCACTAACGGAGAAATAGTAGACCTGTTAAGGAAGCGGAAGAGACGCCTTGCCAAGCCTTTTGCGGTTATGGTGGCCACTATGGAAGATGTGGCAAGGCACTGCCTGCTGTCACCCGGAGAGAGAAGGCTTCTTAGGTCTCTCGAGTGTCCGATAGTACTGCTCAGATGGCGGCATAGCTCATCTAATATCTCCGCTTCAGTAGCCCCGAACCTGAAATATGTCGGTATGATGCTTCCCTATACACCGCTGCACCATCTCCTGCTCAAGGAGACCGGCCAGCCGCTGGTGATGACCAGCGGAAACTTAAGTGAAGAGCCTATCGCTAAGGATAACGGTGAGGCCCTAGTAAGGCTTAAGGGGATTGCTGATTATTTCCTGCTTCACGACCGGGATATCTACTCAAGGTATGATGATAGCGTCTATATCGTGGATGAGGTACCCAGGCCGGTAAGACGGGCGCGGGGCTATGCCCCCTATCCTATCTTTCTCTCCTTCAAGTCAGAGCAGGTCCTTGCCTGTGGTGCCGAGGAGAAGAATACCTTCTGCCTGACCAAAGATGAACATGCCTTCTTGAGCCAGCATATTGGCGATATGGAGAACGAGGAGACCCTGGAGCACTTCGAGAGTACTATCGAGCTCTATAAGAAGCTGTTTCGTGTTGAGCCCCGGGTGATAGCCTGTGATATGCACCCCGAATACCTCAGCACCAAGTATGCCCGGCAGATTGGCACAGAATACGGGTTAAGCCTGGTCCCGGTCCAGCACCATCACGCCCATATCGCAAGCTGTCTGGCAGAGAACAAGGTGACCGGGCCGGTTATCGGGGTAGCCCTTGACGGCACCGGGTACGGGAGCGATGGCACAATCTGGGGTGGGGAGTTCCTGCTCGCTGATTTGAGTTCCTTCCGAAGGGCGGGACACCTGGAGTATGTGCCGCTGCCGGGAGGCGTCGCCGCTATCAAAAAACCCTATCGCATGGCGCTAAGTTATCTCTATACCCTGCTCGGCGATGATTTATCGCTGGCCGGTCTCCCTTTGGCCGATCTTGACCCCGGTGAGGTTGAAATAGTAAAAAAGCAGCTAGAGCGGGGGGTAAATTCCCCGCTGACTTCGAGCGCCGGGCGGCTTTTTGACGCCGTTTCGGCTCTGGCCGGGGTGAGGGGGGAAATAGACTACGAGGCACAGGCGGCGATTGAGCTCGAGATGGCTGCTCCCGATAAGGTGGGTGATTTCTAGGGC
>SDBS01002728.1_pt1 | contig 17514 bp, 18 predicted proteins | sample 2277091 | NCBI WGS metagenome assembly SDBS01 (sample SAMN10404972, study PRJNA504765) | marine sediment metagenome | isolation source: marine sediment core GS10_PC15, 163 cmbsf | place: Arctic Ocean: Southern Knipovich Ridge | collected 2010 | reverse complement strand
ACAATTAAATAATTAGATACAACAACGAAACCAATATTCATGGTTGATAATCTCCATTTTTGTTACAGCATCATTCATAGTCAGTTTTGGCGTATACAGTTCAAAAATATTACCTCTACACTATGCTGTTTCTCTTGGATTGGCCAGCTTCGCATGTTTTTTATATGTATTTTTTAGCCATGTCAACAAATCTTGCTGGAAAAGAAGGAAAGAAATTCAAGATTTAATAGGAATAAATGGACCTTCAGTGAGATATGGAAAATTGAAAAATACCCTGATTTATAAAATTTCCAAACTGATCTGGATTGCTTTCTGGTTTTTCCTGATAATATTGTATTTTCATTTATTACTTTTTTCAATTCTTTAATTACTGTTTAGTAACGTCATGTTTAGTAAATCATAAGGCGGGTTGTCACTCTTCGGACAGAAGGGAAAGGTCAAAATTAGCATTTTTATGAAACTGGAGAAAATAGCCTCTTCGTGAAAAACTTTCTCCGTTTTTGTTAGTTGAATAAGACGTTACATTTCTTATGTTAAACTCTTCGTTTAGGAAAGGCTTAATAATGTATAATCTATTGTTGTTCAGAAAGCTGCTGAACATTTTTTATGTTTAACATAAAGGTGATAAAGCAGTAAACTGAACCTTAAGCAGTGTTATAGAAGGCTTCTACATGGTGCGCAAAAAGAAACTAGAGGAATACGAGAAAAGAATAGAAGAAGCCCTGAATGTACTTGGCATGGTTTCCGAAGACACTACAACTCCACGAAACATTAGAAGAACAGCGAAACAATCAATCGCATCGCTTCAAGTCGCAGACAACACTCCAGCCGTCAGAGCAGCAAACGCCATATCAACTCTCGACGAAATCTTGCAGGACCCCAACATGCCCCCGTACACCAGAGTGAAACTCTGGAACGTCATGAGCCTACTCGAAGCAATTAAAGACTAAAACCTGCAGAACAATCAAATGGCTGTTTTCGCTCATCTCCAACAGGACATAAACGCCATAACAGCGGGATCTTCATCCTTTTCTTTCCCGTATGATTTGTGGGTTCAAATAGTTAGGTTCCCTGATTCAAGATTTTTTGAAACCTAAACGAAAGCCAAGTGCCCGCCTGAAGGGCAGGTCTCTGGAGCATGGCAAATGTAATATTGCTTAGGATTTTTTAGGGGTATGTGTGCATAAAAGCTTTTGACAGAGACTGCCTACCACTTTATTAACAGAAAATCCGTTATTGCAAAATTTCTGAAAGGATGAGATCATGAACAAGTTCGACAGAGACCTAGAAATTCTGGTTCGAAGATTAAACATGGATACCAACAAAGAAGCCCAGAAAAAGCTGAATGTTTTAAAAGCTAATCTGATTCGTTTGCATGAAGAGAATGTTGTCAAGATCAACCATTCAGTTATGGAGCTCGTATGTGCCAAACATTTGATTCTTAAGGGCTATGAAGTAGACATTGAACGACCAGTAGATGGGTTGATATGTGATCTGTACGGAGTGAAGGGCTTAGGCTCCCACATTGTTGAGATAGAGACTGGTTTCATTCCCCCAAGTCACGCCCTTGACCCCGCTAACTACCGCAAATCAAGGATAGCCAGCAAAATAATCCGATACGGTAACCACTCAGACAAGTTTGCCTTAGGCGTCCCACCATATTATCTGCTACAGATTCCCGATATACTAGTAAAACCGCCTAGAGACAGAACAAAAGAAGACCTGAAGTACCTCAAAACGCTCTGTGACTTATACTACAAGAACCCGCCAGTTAGTCTCGACGAAATCAGAAACGCTCGCATACACACAATCTACATAATAGACATGGACGACATAGCAATAAGGGAAGTTGATCCTGTAACGTACCTAGAGAAAAGGGCAATCTTTTCGTCGGCAACATAAAACAGGAAAACAGAGTTTTAGCCTTTAGGTTTGCGCTGCTTAAGATTATTATATTCTGCGCCTATAGTTTAATCGGGTGAAAACAGAGAATGGTTACCGTTTCCGCAAATCTAATACAATCACATCTAAAAGAACCAAAAGTTAAACAGATGTTTCAATTGATGGAAACAGACATAGAAGTCCAGAACACGCTCCGCATGTCCAATGTGATGGCAGTGGAACGACTGAAATACAATGACCACGGTCCAGTCCACTCCAAAATTGTTTCAGGAAGCGCCCTAGAAATTTTTAACCTCTTAAGTCAGGAAGTCACGCCTACGACTATAGAAAACAATGTTTGTTCTCTTGAAGATGCCAAGGTTATTGTCCTTTGTGGGTCGTATCTCCACGACTTGGGAAACAGCATTCACCGAGTTAACCATCACATCCATAGCTGTGTGATAGCAAATCCCATCTTGGATAGACTTCTCAGGAAGGTTTACCCAGAAGACACGGGTCTGGCGGTGAGATTAAAGTCTGAGATACTGCACACTATTTTTTCTCATGAAGATGAAGTTGAGTGCTTAAGTGTGGAGGCTGGAGCAGCAAAGATAGCTGATGGAACTGACATGGCTCATGGAAGGACCAGAATTCCTTACAGAACCGGAAAGGTGGATATTCACTCGCTCTCCGCGCTCTCTATAACCAAGGTGGAAATCGAGAAGGGAAAACGGAAACCTGTTCAAATCTTTGTAAGCATGACCAATCCAGCGGGGGTCTTCCAAATAGAAGAAGTGATGGAGAAAAAACTCCAGACTTCAGGCATACAGGATTTGGTTGACATTATAGCATTGGAAAAGGGAATACAGATAAGAAGAAGCAAGGCTGGATAAAACAATCAACCGCGAATACTTCTCCACAATTACAACAATAATATTCACCATAGTCTTCTGCTATGAAGCAGCAAAAGCATGGTACAGAAGAGAAGTATAGACCTAAAAGACAGTTTCTTACCAGGTACCTTTTCTGAACAAAGACTTGTTTATCTTCCAAGTTTCGAAATAAAACTGCAGAAGATAACAAACAGTTAATCATATTAGGAGACTAACCTTAAGTGATTACCTATCTTTTTGTAAATATTTTTTGACAATTATCCACAGATTTTAGTTTAACCACGTCATTTTTTTACTAAAATTTAGTAAATTATTTGGGAGCGGGTTTATGGTTTATTATAAGCACACAAGAAAGAAAAATAGCCGATTTGGCAAAAGTAAAAAAATGCCTTGTTTTAAGTGTGGAAAAAACATTGAGCTTGGAGATGTCTTCTACAGCAAAATCACCAAAAGAACAGATGTGGAATTTAGTTTAAATAATTATGTAAATTGGCTTTTTCTGACGGCGGATGTACAGCCTAACCAAAATAATACCAATCACTATGAGTAGAATACCTATCAGGAAGAGTTGACCGCGTATGAAACCATGATAGACCACACGATACAAATCTCCCGTTTCATAATCTGATAATAATGGGGAGTCTATTAAGAAAAAGTAGGGTAATACTACTAAGCAACTTCCCAGGATACTAAATATTATTGCAATGGGCAATGTGTAGTTTTTGATTATCGTTGTTTTCTTTATTTTGTCGATTCGCTTTTTTAGAAACGCGCCAAATCGGTCAAAAGCCTCTTCGGCTTTCTTTGGGTTGTAACCGTCTTCCTCTAAATTATGGTTTTGTTCATCAGGAGAATCATCCAAAAACCCTGTTTCGGCAATAACGAATGGAAGAACAAAAATACCGAAAGTAAGTAGAGTTGCGAACATGACGTTGTAACTCGTCAAAGTGAACGTTGGATAAAAAGCAAATATTTGATCGAACTCTTCTATAATTAACGCTTCGATTTCCCATTCTTCGTTGACATACATCAAATATCCTATCAAAATCAGAAAAATGGCAGTCACAATAATTAAAACAACTCTAATTTTGGTCGTGTTGTCCCCTTTAGCTTCTGCTTCTTCGTATAGATCTAAACAGATTATGGTGAATATAAAACCGAAAAAAGATGCGATTAACCCAGTAATTAGAAAACCTGCAGTGTATTGACTTAAATCGCTCATGAAATGAATTTCTTCACTACTAAACAAAAACAAACTGATAAAGAAGGTCCCAGCGACAATCAATAGCACACCTATTAGCCATAGATTTTCTTTGTTCATGATTTTTTCCAAGTACAGTCACGTACCCATAGTTTTGAATTTAAAATTTTCTATACTGGATTTTGGGTTATAATTTAGTCTTTTTTCTATTTTGCTGTGCCAAATACTTTAACACTTACGTTTGTTTCTGAGTTTGACAGATTAGTTTGAGCAAGGAATTCAATGTTCCATATTGTGTTTTGGCTTGGATATAGGTCGTAGAGGTTCTGTGCAGTCAACTCATAAGTTTGGTTTTCACTGAAATTTAGCGGAATCGATTCACTTGTGTGATCTAAGAAATTAAGTGTTATTCGGACTGTTACTTGTTCACTCGGACTTATGTTTTCAATATTTAGGATAGCATTGAAACTTTCGATTGTAAACGGTTCTCTGGTTATAGTCGTAGAGTTGTCAAATGTAAGGTTTAGTGGTTTTATTCTAAATAATCCGGGCATCCATTTTCCATAGGGATTGCTTATTTTTGCTTCATAGTGGTCTCCAAGAAAGGCTATTCCCTCATCTGAAAACGCTGTCGAATTCTCTCCAAGATAGACTCCGTAGATTGTGCCGTTCCCAAAACTTTCAAAGAACACACCACTTAGGATAGAGTTTGTCATTGGACCTTCTAGATGAATACCTGTCTGAGTTTGGTTGTTGCTTGCGTGCATCCAAATTTTCATGTTGGTCAAGTGTATCTTTTATCTGATACACCAATAGAAGTGATGCCAAAGAGAATCCAGCCAAAAAAGTAAACACTTGAGTAAGAATTGCACTGTCTGAAAGGTCTCTTGACAAACTAATCACTAACAATAAATATTCTTTTTACCTTTTATGGTTTTTCGCCTTTTTCACAATTTAGAGATTTTCAGAGGCTTATCTCAGGTAATTGTAGAATTGAAAAGGTTCGAGCATCAATAGCGTTTTTGGTATGGCAATTAGGACAAGAGTATGCCAATAGCGGTTGAGGTTCCGACTCTAGAATCTTATTAATAGTTTCTTGACTGGGAATCGAACCCTCATATTCAAATGGCAAACCGTCTTCATCAAGGCAATTAGAGCAAGCTACAAGTGCTTGTAGAACTCCTTTTTCCAAACCTCTTGGAATGTAACTGCGTATAGTTGAAATAATATCTGCGAAAACAAATTCCAAAAAAACATATTTGTCTAAGAACAAAATGTCAATTGTGTCTTTGGTTATTAACCCCTTCAATTCCGCTTGGCTTTCACCAACTGGAATTATGTGAGGAATGTTTCTAAGAGATGGCAATAACCTTGGTCTTTTTTTAAGGGCATAAGCATATCCAATCTCTTGATTAACCCATTGTGAACGTATTCCATTATTTGTCAATAAAACAATCATGAACTGACTTGTATCTAACTCGTTCTGAATTCTTTTCTTAAAATCTTCCCCAAACTGAGGGTAGATTTCAGCTTTATATGGTTGAATCTGAACTATCCTTCCTAACCAATCAAAAATGTATTGTGCTTTATCATTATCTGCACTTGAGTAGCCAATAAATACCTTCCATACCATGGAACATCATACCTAGATTTCTTTTGTTTCTTATGATTTTCCGCCTTTTTTCACATTGAGAAATTTCAGGGTTTACACTTACTCTATTCCAACTACCAAGTTAGGACATTTCAATCTGAGTTTTGTTTCCTTCTTTGTGAAACAGTTTTGACCTTTTCTGCACCATGAGTGTGGTATATCGTGAAAGTGCAGTCTATTTGTTCTTTGTCATTGTTTTCGAACGTATTGTAAAAGTCTGCTTCAATATCTATAGTGTCATGAGCATTAATCCATCTTCTTTCGTTTTCTAGGAAAGTTCCTCTATAATATCGTTTTTTCAACTGATACTTCTTTCCATCATCTTCAAAAGATAAGTTTATGTCGTTTACGCTTGTTCCTCGGTCTCCGAGATTTTTTATTTGAAATCCAGCCCAAAATGATATGGTTTTAATCTGAGACTTTGAGACCCTGAGATTATGTTCACATTTCAACACCTTTGTTTCTAAACGTGGGCTTTCTTTTCTAAGTCTCCAATAATGGAGTGATAGGGAAACTATACCAGTAACTGTTCCAATTATACCTAGAACTAAAGTGACAACTTCAACATCGTTCATTTCTTAGCCTTCAAAGTTATCCCATGGAAAAGTCCATTTCTTGATAGCCCCAATAGAGAACATTTGTTTTTCCACATTTCTCACATCGATACTCTATTTTTATTGGGTCTCCCACTTCACTCTCTTGTATTGAAGCAATTTGATGATAATCATCTGGAGGATAGCCAATAAAGGACGCACCACACTCAAGGCAACCGAACGTTTTCCCTCTTTCATTCTTAACCATACTCATCACCTTCAACAATTCTAATTAGTTCTTTTGCTTCTTATGATTTTCCGCCTTTTTCACATAAGAATAGTCACAGAAATAACATAGTTTATAAAAAATTTTTAATAAAAGAAACACACTCCCAAATCTTGACATTCATGGACTTTGTACAATTTCGAGAAAAAAAATTTGGGGGAATCCAAATTATAAACAATTGATTAAATGTATAATCAAATGTTAATAACAAAAATTTTTTATACAATCAGATGTAAATCAATAGTTTATGAGAAAGACGTGTGATGAAGCACTAAAATGTTTTTCTGAACTTGTATCACAAACGTGGGATGGTTTATCAGAATCTGATACACGATCAAAAATTATTGATAAAATCTTTTTAGAATGTTTAAATTGGAAAGAAAATGACATTGAAAGAGAAAAACATTCTGTAGAAGGGTATTCCGACTATATTTTCAGGGTCAAAAGTATCTATTACGCTTTCTAGTTCAAAAGGGTCCGCAATATGATATTTATCAATGAGTGCTTGTGAGGAATCAACCTTTCTATTAATTGGCTTTAGTACCCAATCGGCATAGTTTATTCTATTCGAGAATATTACTTTTGGTTCATTGATTCTAACTATGTTAGCTGAAACATCAGCTTTAATAACCAACATTAAAAAAAGTTCATAACGATCAAGCGGAAAGTCAGTTCCATAATGATATAACTTTCCCTCAAATTCTGGTTCATAATATTTGTACTCAAAATAATCTGAGTCATGAGATATTGTTTGTTTTTCTATTAAAGACGGTCCTCTGGAACTTGGAAGAAATAAAAAGAAATCTAAAGAATCAGTTGAGTGAATTAGAACACTAACATTACTTTTTAGGCTGCAATTTATTGAAAAACTATCTATCTCAATAATTGGATAGATATCAATATTATTTATTTTTGGAGATATGTATTCTGAGCTTAAACAGGAATTAGAAGTAATAAGTATATAACAAACTCCAAATACGAACAAAAGGAGAATTTTTTTCATGAAAGCCAATAGTTCACTATGATTTAAATGATTTTGTATTAGTTTGTTTTTTTTCCATTTCTTATTCTTGGAATATCAATTTCGATTACATTCCTTGAAAATACATTAAAGTTGTAGGTTTTTTTACGAGTGCCAAGGTTGTTCGACTAAAAAAAGATGTTTGGTTCAACAAGCTAAGTAATGAGCAAATAACCTTAGTCGAAAAACATCTTCAGGAGATATTTTAGGAGACAAATCAAGAGTAAAAACCTATCTTTTCTTGGTACGTCAATAATTTGAGTTTTTTGAAGTTATAGAAATACCTTCTGCATTGAAAGTAACATCTCCTATAATTATCATTTTTTAGTATGAAGTGTAAGAATTCTAAAAAATGTTATATGCTATTCTTAATATAACCTCTTAATTCATTGGGGGTTTTCAGTTCATGACTGATTCACTTCATTCTTACGCATTAATCAAAGCACTATATACTGAGGGAAAAGATTATCTTGACTCTTTCTGGCCATTCACTATCAAAGTAATTCCCTCAAATAAATCAGTAACGTCTAGTTTTATTCAAGAAAAATTAAAACAAGAACATCACTTGCAAATGCCCCTTCACGTCCTTGAAGTAGTCTTAGCTAGAGCTCAAAAATTAGATTATGTAGTAATAGAAAAAACTGATCCCCTATCTCAAAAAGAATATCGAATAACAAGATCTGGACTAGATTATTCAAACAAACTTGAAACAGAAAAGGAAGTTGACCGAAGGACTAATGCTTTAGTATTAAACATTAAGAAATTCTTTAAAGACAAAGATATTATTCTAAATGAAAAACAAATATACGATTCACTTCTTCGTTTTCTTGATAAAACCACTCATGTCTCAAAGGCATGTACAGAATCAACTGTGAAGCGCATTTCATCAACTAAAAAAACAAAACTCATTGATAGACATCTACTAGATTATATCAAGTCTGTAAACGAACATGATCCGACCAACTATAAAACGCTACAGGATATAGTTAGGGGATTAATAATTTCTACACTTCTTTATGTTGACGACCCGAAAGAAATAACCATGATACGTACTAAGAAATTCGATAATTGTCAAGTTTTTTTGGATACTAACTTTATTTTTTCCCTATTGGGATTAGATACTAAAGAGAGATACGAGGCTGCCAAAGAGCTTATTGATTTAATCAATAAATATGATATGAATCTTAAAGTTTTTAGTTTTACGGTTGATGAAATATCTAGAGTTATTCAAATTTTTCTAAGAGAATCCCATAAATATCCCACTAACATTCGTGTTGACTCAATTGTTAGTAGCTTAAAAAGAAAAGATTGGGACCTAATGAAAGTTAGAGAATTCATAATCAATATTGAAAAAAACTTGAAACAACATGGAATAACAATTGAGTGGATTAGCGACATAGATCTTAATCATTATTCACCTGATGAAGAGCTTAGATATTCTATGGAAAAATACAAATTTGATCAAACCGTTTTTCATCAGAACCATGATCTTGCTGCAATCATAAAAATCGCTGAACTTCGAGAAAAGAAGGTAAGGATAATTGAAGACTCGAAATCATTTTTTTTAACATCAGATTATAGATTAACTAAATTTAATTATGAAGAAATGGGGCATAAAGACAATGGAACAATCTGCGAAGCAATTTCAGATAGAGTTCTTACGAATATTTTATGGTTGAAAAACCCAAATACTAAACCTCCGTTAAAATTGATTATTGCTGCGCATTCAACAGATTTGTTCGTGAATAGAAAAGTCTGGAAGCGATTTTATTATATCCTTCAAAACTTGAGGCGTGAGAATACAATAAAGGATAACGATATTTCAACTCTGTTTTGGCACAGCTATGTTGAAGATGCTTTAAGGTCATTTGAAGAAAATGATCTCGATAAGATTACACCTGAATTTGTTTTAAGACAAATTGAGAATGCTGAAAAAATTGTAGAAGAATCAATTGATAAACGGATAAAAGGAATTGAGGCGGAAAAAGATAAAGTAACTGATCTAAAACTCAAAGAACAAGAAAAGGAATTTGTAGAGTCGTTAGAACGAACGGTTTCTGAGGCTGAAATTAGAAAAGAGAGAGAATGGTTACAAAGAATTCAAAGAATAAAAATGCAAATTCGAGAACGTTCTAAAAAAACTGCAAGAAATCAATCAATTCTACTAACGTTAGTTTCAACAATCATTTATGTTGTGTTAATAACAATAGGATTTTACACTTTACCTTCGGAACTTCTGAATACAGTTATTTCACTCATTGGAGGCGGAGGAATAATTGGACTATGGGGGTATAGATCTAAAATTGAGAATCGATTCATGGAACGAAACAATTCAAAGCAATTGAAAGAGCTGAGTTTAGACATAATCCCGAACTAATGTAACGTTATCCCTTTATTTTTCACCCTTGAATTTTTTTCTGCACGCTCAGGACTTCCAAGTTTACGTCAATAAGATAGACATATTTTTCTGTAGAAATTGCCTGTAGGCGCGCGCCGAACCTTTTCATCTAACCGCAAGCCCTTACCTTAGCTGTTTATCCCTCGCTGAGTTCTCAGCTGCAGATGTTGTCCGCCTAAAAAAAGAAGTTAGATTTAGCAAGTTAAGTGATGAACAGATAAAATCAGTAGAAAAATTTCTCGAATCAACAGAATATTTTTAGTCTTATTGTCTATTTTTGTTTCCACTTTTTATAGAAATGTATCATGCCAAAAACAAAAACAAGCAAAATAACTACCAATATTATCGTCGCACCCCAAAAAACGTTATGAAATGCAACTTTGTCAAGTATGTCATATTCAAAGTATATTGAAGCCCAAACATTTCCCCAGAGACCGGACAACAATCCCAAGAGCCCTGCATAAAAAAGTAGAAAACCCTGAAAATGGAGTTCTTTTTTTTCTAGGTGGTCTGTATTACCTGCTTCCATTATTTTGTCTTTTATTGTCTTTGTTTTTGATGAAGTATATTTGAGCACTACAATTGTAATCACTACAAAAGCCACAATACAAGTAAGAAGAACTAGTAGTTGGAAATCAGTTTCAGATATCACAATTTCAGCCGGAACTTTTTCCTTAAAATAATCAGCTAAATAATAATTGATGCCCAACAGTATAAACGAAAAAACTAAGGCAATCAACCCGACAATAATAAACTGCACAATTCTTTGTAATCCAGAACGAAAAGATAATATTTTTTTAATATTTTCTTTGACAGTATATTCCAATGTGTGTCCAAATTTGTATATGACATATTCAAGAGATTCATTTTCATATTTTCTAATGAGGTCGCCAAAATCTACACACAGAAAATATCTTGGAGCCGATAAATGAACACATTTTGCGAGAGCAATTATAAAAAAAATCAAACTAAGAACATAAAAAATGAAGAAAGGAATAGATAGAGTATTGGATAGAATAATATATCCTAATCCAGTTAAGAGGGGGATAACAGCAGATAATACAGTAATGAATACGCTGATTTTAGAGTTAGTTCTTTCATAAGACCGTGTTGATATTTCATCCGCTTTCACAACTGCTTGATAGAAGAATCTTGCTTTCTTTACGTCATCGGTTTCCCCCTGAGAACTCATCTATTTTTCACTTTCTTCTTTCTTCTTCTTTTCTAAAGCTATGTAAACAGCTTTTTTATCAGGTTCGTGTTTACCTGGCTTCTCTTCTTCTTTCGGCACCCGTAACACTCCTAAAGCTAAGTGTGAATTAACTTTACTTAAATTCTTCGAATCTCAGTTTCACAATTGAAGCATTCTTTGAACGCGCATTAAAGTTGTAGGTTTTTTTATGAGTGCCGAGGTTGCCGAGCGAATATGCGAGGCTGTTTAGGCTGAGCGAACCATGTTCCAGCGTGACCAAATACCTGTGTTCTCTAAATTTCCTGTTAGCTAGGAACAATGAGTGAGCGAAGCCGTGACACCGAGGCAACTCTAGTAAAAAAACCGCACGTATTCGTAATTTCAATTGGTCATTTATAGGTTAAACAGAATGGACTATGACTTAACAATTATCTCATTTTGGTTATATTGTAGTGGCAATTTGGACATTCATAGAATGACCTTCTATGACCTTTATGCCTCTTTTCCATCATTTCTGAATCACATTTAGGACACTTCATTTTTCTCATTTCCTATCGCAAAAATATCGTTAAGCTCTCTGTCTAGTTTCTCCTTCTAGTTAAATTCTCTTTCTGATGCGCGCGCATTTTTGGGTTAAAGTTTAATCTCAAATCTTCTTTTGAAATATTTATTTATAATATCAAATATTTTTAAACTTTAGCTTTGCACTGGTTTAAATGAGTAAAAATGTTAATTCAAGAACTTGAAATGGGTGTCCTCGATTTGAATGATGGAAAGAAAAAAGTCATGAAACTCAAAGAGGATAAAATTTGTATTCAAGGTTTTCGAATTGATCTGAATGGGAAAATGGTTAGAGCGGTACCCCATAGGAACCAAGATGACTGCCACAGATTTTGTTATGCTGATACTTGTGATTGCTTATAGTGTCGTAACTGCGCGCAAAACTGATTTCAACAATAAACTATGTTGATAAGGGACAAAATAAGGGACAATTAAGGGGCTTTTCACTTTTTATCTAAAAACCATTTTTGAATAAGCAACCAATTTTTTAAGTTGTAGTTTGATCATCGTGCAAACGAGTTTTTGTAGGATTTCAATTCTTTAATGAAAATATACCTAAGTCATTTCTTCATTTCCTAAATTTCATATTTTTGATTTATATATTAGCTGAATAAAATTAATATTCAGTACGAACTCGATACTGATGGGCGGGCTACAATGATAAATTGTTGGGAATTTAAAAAATGCGGGCGCGAATTTGGTGGAAAAAATGCTGACAGTCTTGGGGTATGTCCTGTTAATGTGCATAAAAGTTCCAATGGAGTAAACAATGGAAAGAATGGTGGGCGTTTCTGTTGGAGGATCACTGGAACATTATGTGGTGGTAGGCGTCAGGGGACTTATGGTTCCAAGTTGAAAACATGCATGGTTTGCGATTTTTTCAAGTTAGTTTCTCGTGAGGAAAAAGATGTTAAGATACTCTAATGCAAAGAATTAAAAAGAATTAGGCATATTAATGCGCGAGCTGATTGTTACAAAAAGTAATGGACAAATTGAAATGCGCGCGCAAATAATCCTGAGCGAGCTTCGAGGCTGCCGTCATCGTTAATTCGAATAAGGGTTAAATTTTAACCCCAAACCCAAATGAACAATAAGCCTAACTAAGCGATTATTGATGATATATAGCGAAAATGATGTATTATTTCGCAAGAAGGGGGCATGCGTGTGCCCTATTCACTGGAACAAACAATCTGTTCTTGCAACTACAGCATTCAAGGAAGTTTCCAAATTTTGTAAATTCGATGATCGTCATTTCACTTTCACAGTTGGGACAAAGGACCACTATGACCTGAGTCGTCATTCTTTTGCAACTCCTAATAGCATTAATTCTATAAAGAATAAAGTTAACCTATTTATTAAATATTACGTCACAATAAACCGTATATTCAGTAGTGTAGATGCCGTTTAGGTTTGGGGGTTAAAATTTAACCCTTAAAAAAGGCGGAAAAAGTTAAAGCTCTTATTCCTATGTATTAACCATTAGAAGTTTCTAAATGCAAAACAACTAGGAAATACAATACGTCCCTTTCGTTCTTTGTGACATGTCAAGGGAAGTTACGAAAAAACATATTCTGTTTGATTGTTAGGCTCTCCTTTCAAATACATTAATTTTGAAGGGCATTATTGTATTCTATTGGTAGTTGTTTTGGAGAAAGTCATTTACAGAGAATGGGTTCCAATGGGAGCTTTTGTGAAAGGTTTAGTGGTATTTTTTTGCGCAATTATTGTTTTGGTAACTTTATTTATCGCTTTGTCAGTTCCAGATATTGAAGATATATTTGGGATTGCATTTGGCGTGTCGATTATGGGATTTGTATTGCTTCTATTTTGGAACTACAGGGGAATAACAATACAGCTAAGCAACACAGAACTCTACGTTAGATACGGCTTTTTTAATCAAAAATCCATTCAACTAAAGGATGTTGTTTCTTGTGAAACAATCAAAGCCTCTTTCGGAAGATACTCAGGCATTGGCGTTAGATTTGGAATTGATGGTTCCCAAGCATACACAACCTCATTTGGCGATGCAGTTAAAATAATTCCATCAAAAGGAAGAATATTCGTTTTTTCTTCACATAATCCTCAAAAAATCTGTGACATCATTAATTCTACAAAAAATACAAATTAGAAAAAGGCGGAAAAAGTTAGATTCATTTCGTTTTTGTCCACCGCTTTATTTTTCCACACCTACGACAACGTTTTTGATAATCATTAATGTTAGAGAATGAAGATGTTAGTAGATGTGCCCTTCCCCACTTGTGCAATCCTATTTTACATAAAAATGATTTTTTGTTTTTAGGCAATTGTGGATTTCCCTAAAGATTTCATTTCAATTTAATATATAAATCTCAATATGAAAAAGGCGGAAAAAGTTAAAGCTAAATCGAATTTACTGTTAGTAGATTGGTTAAAAGGGTTTTAAATATGGATGATGAACGATTGGAAGAAATCGAAGTAATTGAAGAAGTCCCTAGCGTTGCATTTCATAAATATGTTGTTGATTTTCCTGAAAAACTTGATGACCTCTTTAGAGAAAGGGCTGTAAAAGCTGTTTGTATGATTTTTTCGAGTGAATTAGAAAAAGCTGAGAAAGATTTCGAAAAACTATATGACCTAATCAGAAAAGAAGAGAATCAACTTCAGAATGGTCAACGCTTTCATAAAGGAGGTGTATTATACTGGTGGGGTTTTTCCCTTATCTTTCAGGAAGCACCAGAAAAAGTCTCTAAGGGTTATGAAAAACTTCTTTTAGCATATATTGAAGACTTGATTGATTTTGTTAAATTTCAAGATGTGATAAACGGTCCAGCTAGTAAGGCATTGTTAATAAATCCAGCCATTGGAGAGTCTTTGCTAACTTTAGTTCAGCACAAAGTAAAACAGATGTTTGCCGAAAAGCATATTCCCAAAAACCCTGAAGAAACATTAAAAACCCTGAGCTATAGAACAAATAAGGTTTTAGAAAAACCAATAGACATAACGTTTGCACAAATAAAACCTGTTATTCAACAATGGTTAAAACAGTGTGGTAAAAAAGAAAAACGAGTTTTCATTGGTGGCAACTATCTAAATATTGCAGTATTGAGGCTCATTGAAAGTGCTGTTAAAAATTTTGATTTCGTTCCTATCATGCCAATTAATTTTCCAGAGACTTCTAAGGAATCTAATGAGAAATGGATACATGATATTAGTATGGAAGTAATGAAAGAGTGTTCATATGCAATTTTTGAGGTTACGTTTTCTAATGGACATCTTATGGAAATTGAGAGAGCAAAAGATTTCAAATTAAACACCATTCTTGTATACCAAACAACTAAGCATGGGAAAAAACCAATGGTAACGAGTATGTTGTTGACTACATCCTTTGAAAAGAAGGGGTATCGTAATTTTGATGAACTTAGACCAATAATCTATTCCTTTTTGGCGTAAAAATAGGCTATAAATAATTGAAAAGGCGGAAAATCATAAGAACCAAAAGAACTGATTAGAATAGGGGTGGTATGAATAATTGACGGAAAAAATACGCGTTTTGGTCAAATACTTTGCTGTTTTTATCATCCTATTGTTTATTATACTTGCACTAATTAATCCCAGTAATTTCGAAGCTATTGTAGATATCTTATTGAAGAGAGTTGATTTGTTTGGAGTTCTGATAATAGTTGTTTTCGTTGTCTTTTTCTATTGGTACTTCGATGTTTAGTCTTGGAGAAAGAAAGGAGGGGAATCCTTGAAAGACTATCTTGGAAATCAGTTATTGGCGCCATAATTATAGTTCTTGGTTTTTATTTTGGTCTTCCTGCATATTTTTTTTACGCAATACCCAGTTTTGTGTCTTATTTCGGTTCTGATATTGTTAGTTTCATAGAAGGTTCAATTTTAGGAGCAATAATTATCCTAATATTTCTCAAACTCTATTCTCAAATGATTTCTAATTAGCAATCCAGTTTCGTCCGTGGGCAAAATATATAACAATTCTTGTTTCTATTGCAGTAGTATCCGTTACAATAATTGAAATAGTGCTACGCCATCTTTAAAGTATTTCATAAAACCTATGAACAAAACTTTGGTTTTTATCAGGGAAAACAGCCTTTTTCAGCACAAGATAAAATTAGTTATTTTTTAGCTTTGTTAACAGCCTTTTTCAAGACTTATCTTCAGAAGCAATTAATGCGCACACATAAATGTGAAAAAGGCGGAAAATCATAAGAGCTACTCACCGACTTGATAAAGACTAAGCATAACTCAAACCATAAAACTCAACAAATCACTCTACAAGGAGAAATCGTTCAAGAATACACTTACTACATTCTAGATTTTGTTCCTGCAGATGTTGTCCGCTTAAAAAAAGAAGTGAAGTTTAGCAAGTTATGTGATGAACAGATAAAATTAGTAGAAAAGTTTCTTGAATCGAAAAAATATGCTTAGGGTTAAAGTTTAACCCCAATCCATCTCTTTACCTCTAATCTAATAACTCTCTCTGAAAGAGTACGCACAAAAAAGGCTAAAAAAATATTAAATTAACATTAATCCCAAAGCTTATTAGGTATATACATCGAAACACTATTTTTAAGTTGAGTGAAGGATTTCCAAAAGGTGTTATCCTTTCTATCAATAAGGGACAAAAATCACAGGGAAAAAACAATGATTTAATTATCTGCTTCTAGCATTAGCTCAGTTCTATTTTAGTTCGATATTGATAGATTCGTAATTCTTTAGGAAATCCAGAACTTACTAGAAAAAATTAAAAAGGAAAAAACAAAAAATGAAAAAACTCGAAATAAAAACAAAAACATCTACAATCGCAATAATTTTAGTACTAACAATATCTGCTATACTTGTTGCTTTACCAGCAGCCACAGCTCAGGGAATAGATTTTGACAAGGACACCTATGCGTACATTGGTGCTGTTCCTAATCCAGCGGGCGTCAACCAAGAAGTACTTCTCCACGTAGGAATTACCGACATGTTGGGTATCGAGTCAGACAGCTGGGAGGGCTTAACAGTCTCGGTGGAAAAACCTGATGGGAGCAAAGAAACTTTAGGACCATTTAGATCTGATGCCACAGGTGGAACGGGGACAGTGTTTATGCCTACTATGGTAGGGACCTATAAACTACAGACTCATTTCCCAGGACAAATTTACTTCTGGTCAGAATTTCCTGTATTTATCCCTGAATTCTTCCTGAAAACTGTATCATATCTACCCAGCAGCAGCAGTGTATTAGAACTTGTAGTCCAGCAGGATCCAATAGAGTATTATCAAGGCCATTCCCTTCCTATCGAGTATTGGACTCGCCCCATAGACGCCCAGCATAGAGAGTGGTACACCATCTCAGGAAACTGGCTTGGACCCCCACCTAATCTACACGCACCTTACAATGAGTATGCACCAGAAACCAGCCACATTCTATGGACAAAGCCCCTAACAACCGGAGGTCTTTCGGGAGGAGCACGAGGTCCCAATGCCATGGAATGCGGGGATGCTTACGAAGGCAAATTCCAAGATTCAGTAATAATCAATGGGATGCTTTTTTACAATAGATATGCAGAAACCTTCACAGGTCCAATGGACCCACAGATGGGAATAGTCGCAGTTGACCTACGTACTGGCGAAGAACTATGGTTTAGAAACAATACTAAATTAGACTTGGGGCAAACACTCTTTTTTGACATGTTCAACTATCACGGCGTTTTCGACTACCTATGGCAAACAACAACGCTTTTCTTCCCTGGAAATCCCGAAGTTTGGAATGCCTATGATCCATTTACTGGAGAGTGGGTATACACTATGGAGAACGTGCCCTCCGGTCCCACTTTTCGAGGACCCAACGGTGAGATTTGCAGATACATCGTGAACCTCGAAGAGAATTGGATGGCACTTTGGAACACAACAGAGG
>SDBS01002727.1_pt1 | contig 17520 bp, 18 predicted proteins | sample 2277091 | NCBI WGS metagenome assembly SDBS01 (sample SAMN10404972, study PRJNA504765) | marine sediment metagenome | isolation source: marine sediment core GS10_PC15, 163 cmbsf | place: Arctic Ocean: Southern Knipovich Ridge | collected 2010 | reverse complement strand
AAGTCTTCTACCAAGTCAAACCCCTATGCCAAGTCAAAATCCTCTGCGTCACAATCTAAGCCATTTCTTTGGAGGCCTGTTCAGCGCGTGGGAGCGGCATAGTCTGTGCTAACCTTTGTTGGCGGTATCGGCGGATATTTTATACGCTTTTTGCTGATTACTGGGAAGGTGTCCATATTCACCACGAGGACTGTGGTTGCTTGTGTGGTGCCACCCTATTACCCCAGGCAGGTTTTACGTCAGCTAGTTAATATCGGATATTATTCTCTACCGGTTGTAGGGTTAACGGCAATCTTTACAGGTATGGTATTGGCATTGCAGAGCCATACAGGATTTTCACGCTTTGCGGCAGAGCAATCGGTTCCTATTGTTGTGGTGTTATCAGTAACTCGTGAGTTGGGACCAGTTTTGGCTGGATTGATGGTTGCTGGCAGGGTGGGAGCATCAATTGCCGCTGAGATTGGCACTATGCGTGTTTCCGAGCAGATTGATGCCATGACTACTCTGGCAACTGATCCTGTGAAATATTTAGTGGCACCTTGCGTAATTGCTGGGGTTATAATGCTGCCCATATTGGTGTTGGTTGCTGATATTATTGGCGTGTTTGGAGGGTATTTGGTTGCTACGTACAAGTTGGGATTTAACCAGGCTAACTATTTACATCAAACGTTTGAATATCTAGAATTAATAGACGTAGTTTCGGGTTTGGTCAAAGCAGCGGTGTTCGGCTTTACGATCACAATAATGGGATGCTATCATGGGTTCTGCTCGCGAGGCGGTGCTCAGGGAGTCGGGGTAGCCACGACCAATGCCGTAGTTTCCGCGGCAGTGTTGATCTTGTTGCTGAACTACCTGTTAACAGCGATATTCTTTAGCCAGTGAAAAATTTAGCAATGCAAACTCCTACAATCCAAATTCACGGTCTCAAAAAAAGCTTTGGCCAGCAAAAGGTCCTTAAGGGTTTGGATTTGGATGTTCATAAGGGTGAATCCGTGGTCATTATTGGTGGCTCGGGCACTGGCAAATCCGTGCTGTTGAAATGCATCCTTGGATTGCTAGAGCCCGATGCTGGGAGCATTAAAATTGATGGTCAAGAGATAATAGGCGCCAGGAAAAAGATTAAGGAATGTGAAATGCGTAAAATTAGTATGCTTTTCCAAGGTTCAGCGCTCTTTGATAGCTTACCGATTTGGCAGAACGTGGCATTTATTTTGTTGCAATGCGGCGATGTAAGTCGCGGGGAGGCAAAAAAGATAGCAATTAAGAAATTGGCGCAGGTGGGGTTAGAGGCCAAGATTGCTGATCTGTACCCGTCAGAGCTTTCAGGTGGGATGTTGCGGCGAGCCGCGCTAGCTCGTGCCATCGCCCATGACCCGGAAATTATTTTTTTTGATGAACCCACCACAGGTTTGGATCCGATATTAGCCGGGATAATAAACGATCTGATCATAAAGTGTGTGCGCACCCTCAAGGCAACGGCAATTACCATTACTCACGACATTGCAAGTGCTACAAAGATAGCAGACAGAATTGCATTATTGCATGATGGCAAGTTAGTATGGGATGGTCCCGTCGGTCAGGTAGCTAATTCGGGTAATGACTATGTGGACCAATTCATTCATGGCAGAGCTACGGGACCAATTCGGGTGGCGGTTGAAGGTTGAGCAGTTATGGCTAAGGCAGTTACGCAATATGTATGTCAGAAGTGTGGTGCTTGTCATTCCAAGTGGACTGGGCGGTGTAGCTCGTGCGAAGCGTGGAATAGCCTGGTTGAGGAAAAGAGTGAGGTAATTCCCAAGGCCATGAAGTTGGGCAAGGGCAGCAAGCTTGATTTGGTTAGCCTCGATGGTGTGCAAGAGATTACCGCGCGAAGGGTTACAGGTATTCAAGAGTACGACCGGGTTTGTGGCGGGGGCTTGGTGCCCGGTTCGGCAATTCTAGTTGGTGGGGATCCAGGAATTGGCAAGTCAACAATATTATTACAGGTGGTCGCAGCTCTCAGTCGCAGTTATTCTTGTATGTACGTTTCCGGTGAGGAAGCGATTGATCAAGTGCGTATGCGTGCCCAGCGTTTGGGTATTGCTGATTCTCCCGTACAGTTAGCGGCATCGACGAATGTGCGGGATATTTTAACGACTATAGATTCCGGCGCACCGGTTGAGGTCTTGATCATAGACTCCATCCAAACCATGTACATTGATAACATAGAGTCTGCCCCTGGAACGGTTGGCCAGGTTAGGGCTTGTGCATTTGAATTAATTAGATTGGCTAAAAAACGCGGGATAACTCTGATTTTGGTGGGGCACGTCACCAAGGAAGGAACAATTGCAGGACCGCGAGTACTAGAGCACATGGTCGATACAGTGCTATATTTTGAGGGTGATCGTGGCCATCAGTTCCGCATCCTGAGGGCGGTTAAGAACCGATTTGGCCCCACGGATGAGATTGGGGTGTTCGAGATGACGCAGAAAGGTTTGGTAGAAGTTGCTAATCCATCTTCATTATTTTTGGCCGATCATTCGGGTGAAGTCAGTGGGTCAGCGGTATTTGCAGGAATTGAGGGCACACGTCCAGTACTGGTAGAAATTCAGGCTCTAGTTGCGCCGTCATTTTTAGCAGCTCCCAGGAGGGCGGTAATTGGTTGGGACAGCAATAGATTGGCGATGGTGCTGGCAGTGTTGGAGGCCAGGTGCGGGGTCGCATTTTCTGGAAAAGATGTGTACTTGAATGTGGCAGGGGGCTTACGTATTCATGAGCCTGCTGCAGATTTGGCGGTGGCTGCTACCTTGTTGTCTGGCATTAGTGGTACTGCCTTGCCCAAGGATACGGTTGTTTTTGGAGAGATAGGTCTTTCAGGGGAGATTAGAAGCGTCAATCAAACGGAGGCAAGATTGAAAGAGGCATCTAAACTGGGATTTACGCGTGCCTTCATGCCTGGCGGCAGTAGTGTAAAAAATTTATCAAAAGACTTGCTTGAAATTGATAAGCTTGATTACATACATGATATGGTAAATTTCTTTGAAGGCAATAAAATACAAAAGGCGGGCTAACATGACTATAAGTTTAAATTGGGTGGATATCATTGTCGTATTGGTATTGGCAGTATCGTCGGTACTTGGGTTTATGCGGGGATTGACTCGTGAGGTTTTGGGAATTGGTGGTTGGGTTGGAGCCCTATTGATCACTCTGTATGGTCTGGTATTTGCTCGCATACTGGTTCAGCCATACATTAACAATCCATTTGTTGTGGATATCGTGGCCGCGTTGGCGCTATTCCTGATATCTCTAACTTTACTGATTTTTATTAGCAGGCATATTTCCTTGAAGGTTAAGGGGAGTATCTTGGGCAGTCTTGATCGGTCCTTAGGTATTGGGTTTGGGTTCGCGCGGGGTGGTGCATTGCTGTGTATTACCTTGCTGATGGCTAGTTTTATTTGGAAGCCTGCCCAATGGCCGGATCCTGTAAAAACTGCTAGGTCTTCTGAATACGTGGCTAAGGGGGCAAACTGGATGAAGAATATGGTTCCCAATGAAGCAGTGAAAAACCTAGGCCTTAATACAAACTCCGAACCGATTGTTCTGGCTAGGAACGAGTTGTCTACGGAGGATTTGGTGATTAGGCTTTCCCAACCAGGCACCCAACGTCATAGCACCTAGGCGTCGACATGTCACAAAGCTTAAAAGGAAAGTTGGCACTTATTACTGGTGCTTCTAGAGGGATCGGTGCGGCGGTGGCGGAGCGGTATGCTCAGGAAGGTGCAGACCTTATTCTGGTGGCACGTACGGCGTCTGATTTAGAAGTAATCGATGATCGGGTGCAGCAATATGGAGTCGAGTGCACTCTAGTGCCATTAGATCTGCAGAATTTTTCCAAAATAGATGAAATGGCCTCGGCGGTTTGGGAGCGGTTCAAGCGGCTCGATATTTTGGTGGGTAATGCGGGGACTTTGGGTACTTTGTCACCCATTGGCCACATCGAACCCAAGATTTGGGACCAGACAATAGCGGTAAACTTGACCGCGAATTGGCGTTTAATTCGTGCCTTTGATCCCATATTGCAAAAATCCTCGGCAGGTAGAGCACTATTTGTTACCTCCGGCATTACTCGTAGAGTAGCACCGTACTGGTCAGCATATGCCGCTAGCAAATCTGCACTGGAAATGATGGTGAAAATTTATGCCAGCGAGGTGGAAAACACACGTCCCTCATTCAAGGTCAACTTAATTGATCCTGGAGTTGTCAGAACGCAAATGCGCGCGGCAGCAGCACCAGGAGAAGACCCTATGTCGATCCCAGCTCCTGAAGAAATTACTGATACGTTTGTTGAGCTTGCATCTGACGAATGTAGTCAGCACGGGGCAATCATTAGAGTGAATAGCAAAAATAAATAGACGATCGAAAACTGGAATAGTTGGCGTGCATGCGCTAGATCGTCGTGGCGATATAAGCGGATTGCCAAGCATATAAAAGTTATTCCCAGCCCTACTGCATCGTACATATAAAATATTCCACACATTCCAGTAAAGTACGGAACCAAACTTGTGCCTGTGAGGAGTAGAGAATATAGCAGAATCTGTTTCTTGGTTGACTTAATCCCCGCGATTATTGGCATCATTGGTATGTGTGCCTTGCTGTAATCTTGCACCTGAAACAGTGCAAGGGCCCAAAAGTGCGGCGGTGTCCACAGGAAAATAATTGCGAATAGAATAAAGGGCTCGATACTAAGGGTGCCAGTAACTGCTGTCCAGCCTATTAGCGGCGGCAGAGCGCCGGCAGCACCACCGATTACAATATTTTGTGGAGTGCGTCGTTTGAGCCACATTGTGTAAACAAACACATAAAAGGCTATGGTAAATGCCAGCAGGAAGGCGGTGATGTAATTGGTAGCTAAGCCGATAGTGATGACTGAGGCAGCTGCTAATACTACTCCGAACCCGAGAGCATCGCTTGGCCCTATTTTCCCAGCAGGCAGGGGACGATGTTGGGTGCGCCGCATTAGCGCGTCGATGTCACGATCGTACCACATGTTAATAGCACCGGATGCTCCGGCTCCGAGGGCAATACAAATTATAGCTGACAGAAGCAGAAACGGATGTATCGCGCCTGGAGCTAGATGGGCCCCCACGAATGCTGTGAAGACTACTAGCGACATTACCCTAGGTTTTAGCAACGACAAATATTCGCTGGCTGATGCTAAATCAGGATCAACTATTATCGCTGAGTGATGAGCCATTATGTTATCCGTGGTTGTACTTCAAATGTATGAAATGGTGGTGGGGAAGCAACAGTCCACTCCAGTGTATTGGCGTACTTGCCCCAGGGGTTATTGCCAGCTGGTTTACCGTATCTTAGAGTATGGAACACAATGTAGAGGAATAGCAAAGTTGCGATCATGGTAAGATAACTACCCATTGATGACACCATATTCCATCCATTATAGGCGTCGGGATAGTCTGGAATCCGTCGTGGCATACCAGCTAGCCCTAAAAAGTGCATCGGGAAGAAGGTCACATTTACTCCAATAAAGGTTAGCCAGAAATGAACCTTGCCCAGGAATTCGGGGTATTGCTTGCCGCACATTTTGCCGAACCAATAATAAAATGCAGCAAAGGTGCCGAATAGCGCCCCCATAGAAAGGGTGTAGTGAAAATGGGCCACCACATAGTAGGTGTCGTGCATTACGATATCCAGACTTTGGTTGGCGAGTACAATGCCAGTCAAGCCACCTACCACGAAAAGAATCAGAAAGCCGATGGCAAATAACATAGGGGTTGGGAAACTTAAGGACCCCCCCCACATGGTGGCGAGCCAGCTAAACACTTTGATACCGGTGGGAACAGCGATGACCATAGTGGCGAAGGTGAAATAAGCATTGACTCGCACATCTAATCCGACAGTGAACATATGGTGGGCCCAGACTATAAAGCCAATGGCGCCGATGGAGACCATAGCGTAGACCATGCCTAAGTATCCAAAAACCGGTTTTTTGGCAAAGGTTGAGATTACCTGGCTTATGGCTCCAAAGGCTGGCAGGATAATGATATAGACTTCGGGATGGCCGAAAAACCAGAACAAGTGCTGGAATAACAGTGGGTCACCACCACCTGCGGGATCAAAGAAAGTGGTGCCGAAGTTACGATCAGTTAGGATCATGGTAACGGCCCCGGCTAGCACGGGGATAGCTACTACAATAAGTATTGCGGTGACCAAGATTGACCAAACAAACAGTGGCATTTTGTGCATGGTCATTCCGGGGGTTCTCATATTAAGGATAGTGGTGATAAAATTGATGGCGCCCAAAACTGAGGAGGCACCTGCCAGATGCAATCCCAGCATCAGGAAGTCAACTGCGGCATCACCATGTCCAATCGTGCTGCTGAGAGGGGGATAGAAAGTCCAGCCTGTACCAGCGCCGCTGCCGACTACTATTGCGAGTATTCCTAGCACGAGGGCGGCAGGCAGTAGCCAAAAACTCACATTGTTCAAGCGCGGAAATGCCATATCAGGTGCACCAATCATTAGAGGGACAAACCAGTTACCAAATCCTCCGATGAGTGCCGGCATCACCATGAAAAATATCATAATCAGGCCATGCATACTGAGCACGACATTGTAGAATTGATAATTCGTTCCAAATACCGGAGAACCAGCTTTTGCTAATTGCATGCGCATTAGCAAGGACAGCAGCCCGCCGATTATGCCACCGATAATGGCAAATATAATATACATAGTGCCGATATCTTTGTGGTTGGTGGATAGTACCCAGCGACGCCAACCCGTTATTGACAGATGATTTGCTTCACTAGCCATTGTTTGATCCTTTGTTTTCTTTGACCCATTTATTAAACTCTTCTTTCGACACCGCGCGTACGGCTATGGGCATAAATCCATGGTTCATCCCGCATAACTCCGAGCACTGGCCATAATAGATACCCTGTTGCTTAACGTTAATCCATGCTTCGTTAAGCCTGCCGGGCACACAGTCCTTCTTAATTCCAAATGCCGGTATGGTCCAGCTGTGAATCACGTCTGCCGCCGTGAACAGCAGCCTAACATTGGTGTTAACCGGGATTACCACTTGGTTGTCCACTTCGTATAACCGGAGTTCATTGGCTTTAAGATCTTTGTCGACAATCATATTGCTATCAAAATTGATGTCGTGCTCGGGATAGGAGTATTGCCAGTACCACATGTTCCCAGTTGCTTTGATGGTCACTCCGGGTTCGGGGACCCTGTCGGAGTAAAACATCAAGTTAAACGAAGGGAAAGCAATTACGACCAATATCAAAACCGGTATAGTGATCCATATTGCTTCCAAAAGCGGGTTATGAGCACGTTTGGATGGGGTGGGGTTTTTGGATGCACGAAAACGCCAGAGCACGAAACCTAGCACTACTCCAACAAATAAAGCGATACCAGTGATAATAACCAACACGAAATTGTGCAGGCTGGTGATTTTTTCCATTATGGGGGTCGCTGCAGGTTGCAGACCCATTTGCCATGGTTGCGGCTGGGCAGCAAAAGCTGTGATGCTTGTCAGCATTGATAATAGCGCTGCTGAAAATATTCTTTTGTTGAGCATATGTCTCCTCCCGCCAGGAGCTTAAGTCGTACTTATCACTCCTTATACAATAGGAAGCTGGAGCAGTCGAGACTTCATTGTGTCAAATTTTTGCAAAAAAATACCCCGCCGCTATGGGACGGGGTAAGTTGAAAAAGATGTCGAAACCGCTTTATGGAGCCTAGTTCCCCCCTGCACCTAGGGGTTCTGAAAGCTCATGGCGTCGAAGCATTCTTTGACGTCGGGCTTCTTCTGTTTGTGCGCTTGTACTCGTGCTCGTTTCTATCTGTTTAGTGGGGGGCGCGATAGCATCCTCTTCTACGGTCGCCATGAAGATCTTGCAGGATTTCACCTGCTTAGCATCGCATTTGTTAACACAGGCCTTGCCAAGCTCGGGGAATTGACCACATATGACCCCGGAACAGCCGTACGTGCAGACTAGGGCCTTTTTTGCGGGTGTATCACCCAGGAGACTGAGTGCTGTAGCTGCGGCTGAGCCACCATGCGCGATCTCTCCAGACTTCGTACAGGCTGTAACCTCTTCAGGGTCACAGATGATGCCACACAAGGCGAAAGCTTGCCTGCTACCAGCGCATGCAAAACGACTACATCCAGCAACGCAGAATACTCCATGTCCCTGCTGCAACAGCTTGTCCATACCAGAGGTTGAGGGTAAGAGGGCGGCGTTTGCTGGTGCAGACAGTAGTATGACTATGGAAATTATAGATATTAAGAAATTTTTAACTAGCATTTTAGTCTCCCTGTAATTATCCAAGTTTCATATCTAATAGGCTACACCAAAATTTTATTATAAGCAATTAAAAATATAGTTAACTGTTTGTTAACCAATAGGGGTTGCATTTGTTTAGGAGTTTATATATTAAGAGCATATGGATTTAGTCGTACGCAATTGGCAGGTAATTTGGGGGGAGCACAAGTTTGATTGTGCCATTGGACGCGGTGGTATTTCTGCAAACAAGGTTGAAGGGGATGGCTGTACTCCAATTGGTAGGTTTTTGTGGCGCAAGATTTATTATCGTCCAGATAAATTGAGTTTGCCTGGGGTGTCATTGCCGGTTAAGGCGATTACGGGAGATGATGGCTGGTGCGATGATCCTAAGGACACACACTACAATAGTTTGGTCAAGTTGCCGCATCAGGCCAGTCATGAAAAATTATATCGGGCAGATCATTTGTACGATTTGGTGGTCGTAGTTGGACACAATGATGATCCTCCAGTTCCTGGCAAGGGAAGTGCAGTCTTTATTCATGTGGCTCGTGAAAATTTTTCTCCAACTGCTGGATGTATAGCCTTGAAATTAGAAAATTTACTGACTATTGTGGGGCAAGCTGATCAATCAACTTATTTGCATGTGGAGCCTGCGGGCCCGCGGAGTGATTTGAAATGAGGAGAATTTTGTTGCTATGTGCGGTTGTTGGGTTCGCAGCTGCAGCTTTGGCAGAGGAACCGATTCCTTTGCACTCGGGGGAGTCATCACCCCAGGCACGTGACGTGTCTGATGAAAATTACAATTTCCCCGGTTCACGGGATGAAATTGAAAGGGCGGCGGCTCAGTGCAGGTCCGAAGTTGCCGAGTTATGGGATCAGCGCCGTGGGTTACCACCCTATCGTATGGCGGTTTTCCAAAAAGCCATGGGTGAAGCCCAAGTGCGGTGTAAGCGGCTTGAAGAGTTAGCGCTAGTAATGAAAAAGGCCGATGAGCAGTTGTATACATATAAGCAGAGTTTGAGTCAAGCGCGCTCTGCGTTTGATTGATTTTTGGACTAGGGAATTTAAAAATGACATTTGAATGGGTTTATCTGAATCTGTTACCTTTTATCGGGGTGATAACGGTTATAGTATTTTTTCACGAGTTGGGACACTATCTGGCAGCCAAATATAATGGTGTAAAAGTTGAGGCATTTTCCATTGGTTTTGGTCCAGAACTTTTTGGGTTCAACGATAAATCTGGGACAAGATGGAAGTTTAGCCTGCTGCCTATGGGTGGCTACGTCAGAATGTTTAGTGACGCTAATATCGCCAGCCAACCAGATGCAAAGACAGCCAGCAAAATGACAAAGGCAGAAAAATCGGTTTCGCTTTTTCACAAAACGGTTTGGCAGCGTATCCAGGTGTCAGCGGCTGGTCCCATTGGTAATTACGTACTATCAATAGTTATTCTTGCCGTACTTTACAGTTTTTCTGGTCAGGCTGTGCCTGCGGATACTGCTAAGTTGGGATTTGTGCAACCCAATAGCCCAGCTGCTATAGCTGGTATTATGACTGATGATGAGGTAGTGAGGGTGAACGGTCAAACGGTTGAGACATTTGAGCAAATGACAGCCATCGTCAGAGCCAATCCGGATAATGCACTGAGCTTTGGCGTTATGCGTGATGGGAGAGAAGTAAACTTAACTGTCACGCCGCGCAAAATTGAGGAGGCTGGGAAGCCAGTTGGCCAGATCGGAGTAGGCCTAGGGGCGGAATTGGTGAAGCGTAGTCTACTGACCTCGTGGTGGTACGCGACCAAAGATGTTACGCGGATGACCTGGTTGACACTAAAAGCCGTGGGGCAAATTATTAATGGTACGCGTTCAAGCGGTGAGTTAACGGGCCCCATAGGCATTGCACAAAAGACTGGGGAGTTTGCAGTAACAAACGTTCCGAATTTTATGTGGTTTATTGCGTTCCTATCCTTGAACTTGGGGTTGATTAATTTGTTTCCGATCCCAATGTTGGATGGGGGACATTTATTATTTTACTTCATTGAGTTATTCAGAGGCCGGCCCGTTAGCGAAAAGTCGCAAGAAATAGGTTTTCGTATAGGATTCACCCTCGTGATAGGTCTGATGTTGCTGGTGACTTGGAACGATTTAGTGCGTCTGGATGTGATCAAGCGCATAACAAGTCTGTTTGGTTTTTAAGGGTTTTAAGTATTGGGAGGACGGTTAGTTTTGAAGAAATTTTTGCATGTATTTTTCGTGGCTGCGGTGGTTATTTACCCGGCTTTTGCTCAACAGGCAAAAGTAAGGGAAATAGTGGTTGAAGGTAATAAGCGGATTGAGAGTTCTACGATTATCTCTAATGTAAAGATTAAACCAGGGCAAACAGTTGATCAGGAGATCTTGGATGCAACGGTAAGGGAGCTGTTTGACACCGGTTACTTTTCGGACGTTAATATTCACGTGGAAAAAGGCAAGGCCATAGTTGCGGTGGTTGAAAATCCGATTGTTAATAAGATAGCATTTGAAGGCAACAAAGAGCTAAGCGATAAGATTTTGAAGGAAATTGTTCGCCTTAAGCCGCGTCAAATCTATACTCTTACCAAATTAAAGAATGATACCAAGACTCTGCATGATGCATATAGGGTAAGTGGCTATTTTTCTGCACAAATCACGCCAAAGGTGATAAATCGAGAACAAAACCGCGTCGATGTAGTCTTCGAGATTGCTGAAGGCGAGGCGACCAAGGTTGAAAAAATCATATTCATTGGTAATAGGCATTTTAAGGACAGCTTGCTCGAGCGGTTAATCCAAACCAAAGAAAGTCGTTGGTACAGGTTCTTTGTCTCCGATGACAATTATGACCCCGATCGTATGGCTTATGACCAAGAGTTGTTACGCCGTTTTTATCTAATGAATGGTTATGCCGACTTTCGTGTGAAGTCTGCGGTTGCGGAACTGAGCCCGGATCAAAAAGACTTTTTCATTACATTCACGCTGGAAGAGGGAGAGCGCTACAGGTTTGCTGACGTTGAAGTGGACTCGAAAATTGGCAAGGTTAGTGCTGATATCTTAAGCAAGCAATTAACCTTTAGAAAGGGCAATTGGTACGATGCCGATCAAATTGAGCGCTCAATAAAACGCATGACTAACTTATTGGGTAGCAAGGGCTATGCATTCGTGGATATCAAGACCAAGGTTGATAAGTCTGAGGACAACAAAACTGTAGGGATAAAGTTCGAGGTACTTGAAGGGCCTCGAGTATATATTGATAACATCATCATTCGAGGCAATATAGTTACCGATGATGATGTTATACGACGCGAGATCCGTTTGCATGAAGGGGATGCATATAACCTTGCCAAGCTACAAGCATCGGAGCGTAGAATAAGGAACTTAGGGTTCTTTAAAAATGTGTCGATTAAAACACAGCCTTCGGATGCTCCTGATAAGATGAATCTCTTAGTGGAGATTGAAGAAGAAGAGTCCATGGGAGAGCTTTCAATTGCCGGTGGATACGGCACAACAGAAGGGCTGTTGGGTGATGTTGCAATCCACCAGGGCAACTTTCTCGGGCGTGGGCAAGATGTAAAGATGAAATTCAGGATTTCTTCGAAGAAGCGTGCATTTGATGTTGGGTTTACCGAACCGTATTTTTTGGGTAAGCCACTGAGTGCGGGCATGGATGTTTATGCTAAGGAGTCAAAAAAGTACTTTGATTCCAGCTTTGAGCACAGACAAGTGGGCGCTAATTTACGGTTGGGCTATAATATAGCTGAGGACCTTTCCCAATCTTGGACCTATACCCTGCGTAGCGACAAAATAAAGGGGATTAGCTTGACCACCTCTGAGTTTATTCGGGAGGATGCTGAAGAAGGGGGAGTCACTACCTCTATGATTTCCCATAATCTGATGTATGACCAACGTAACAGTAGATTCAGTCCCACAAGTGGTTATTATGTTGGCACGACTAACCGGTACGCGGGATTGGGTAGTAGCAAGGTCCAATATACAAAACAAGAACTATATGGTGCGATGTTTTTCCCGATTGCTGCCGAATGGACCTTGGGATTCAAGGCCAGGGGTGGTTTTGTTACCGCCACTGGCGGTAACAAAATTAATGGCAGGCACAAGGTAAGAATTAATGATAGGTTCACCATGGGAGGTGGAGAAGGTAGCATGCGTGGCTTTGAAGTTAGCGGTGTGGGCACTCAGGATAATCAGACCAAAGAGTCTCTTGGGGCACTAAGATACTATCTTGGGGTGGCTGAGTTAGAATTTCCCTTGGGTTTGCCCAATGAATTTGGTATAAAGGGGGCAGTATTCGCTGAAGTAGGTAGCGCTTGGGGGGGAGATGAACCCTCGGATAGGGTTTTTGACTCGTCTTCGCCGCGTGTTTCGGTGGGTGCTGGAATAAGTGTTCGGACCCCATTTGGTCCAATGCGATTGGATGTTGCCCATGCAGTGGTCAGAGAAAACTTTGATAAAAGGCAAACCATCCATTTTGGATTTTCAACAAGGTTTTAAAGGTTGCAAAAATGAAAACATATCTTAACAAAAATATTTTATCCTCAGTTGCTGGGGCGGCGTTAATTAGTAGTGCGATGTGCCTATCTGGTGCTGGTGCTGCATCTGGGCAGACTTCTATAGGTGTGCTAGATGTAAATCGGATCATCACGGAAGCAAAGGCTTCCAAAGATATTAATAAGCAGATGGAAGCTTTCCGTACTGGTTATCAAGCTACAGTTATGAAGCAAGAAAAGACTCTACGCGCAAGTGAGAAACAGCTTACTGCTTCACAAAAATCATTGTCTCCTAAAGATTTTGAGAAAAAGAAAAAGGAATTTGAGGCTCAAGTGGTTGAGTTGCAAAAGGCCATTATGACTCAGAACAACGAGTTGCAAAAATCCGCTCAGTTCGCAATGGAAAAAATTCGTACCCATGTGGTGGAAATTTCAAAAGACATTGCTGGCAAGCGTGGCTTTGCGTTTATTCTGCCTTCGAATGTTCCTATATACTACGAACAGCAGTTTGACATAACTGATTTGATCATTAAGCAGCTAGATCAGAAGCTACCAAAAATGAAGATCGACATTAAAACTACTGTGATTTCCACGTCGGCTAGCAACAAGAAAGCGACTGCTGCTTCATAAATTATTGTGAATAATGGCTGATACACGCTTTTACAATAGGTCTGGTCCTTTTACTTTGACCAAATTGGTGGCGCTGGGTCAATGTCAGATAAATAGCTCGGTGCCCTCCGAAATTTCGGAGGATGCCGAGTTTTGTGATGTTGCCGCGCTCGATCAGGCGCACTCCACTCATATTGGTGTGCTCCACAACGCAAAGTATGCCAAATCGTTGGAAGCTTGCCAAGCAGGCGCTATAATCACCGAGCCTGGTTTGGTGGATAAAGTGCCCGCTTCGAGCATTGCCCTAGTAAGCAATAGCCCTTACCGTACATTTGCCTTGATTGCTAAGGCTTTTTATCCTGAGGCTTTTTCTCAAGCAACTGCTGCCCCCCAAGGGGGAGACGAATCAGTTGATGCTACTGCCAAGATTGGACAGAATTGCCGGTTTGAGGCTGGGGTCAGGATTGGTCCCAATGCCGAGATTGGTGATGGTGTACTCATTGCGGCTAATTCAGTCATTGGCAGTGGAGTGGTGATAGGGGATGGCTCGATGATTGGTGCCAATGCCACAATTACTCATAGCCGTATTGGTAGGCAGGTAAGCATATACCCTGGGGCTAGGATTGGACAGCCTGGGTTTGGTTTTTTTATGGACGAAAAAGGCCATATTCCTGTTCCGCAAATAGGTCGTGTAATAATTGAAGATGGCGTTGAAATCGGGGCCAATACAACCATAGATCGAGGCAGTTTGAAAGACACTATAATAGGGGCGGGTGCGCGCATAGATAACTTAGTGCAAATCGCTCACAATGTTGAAATTGGCCGTGGCTGTGTAGTGGTATCGCAAGTTGGTATTTCTGGTAGCACTAAGGTTGGTGATTTCACGGCTATAGGCGGGCAAGCTGGATTAACTGGACATTTAATGATAGGGAAGCGTGCGCGTATAGCGGCTCAAAGTGGAGTGATGCGTGATGTGGAAGATGGTGCAACAATTGGAGGAAGTCCTGCAGTGGTTGCTAGCCAATGGCATCGACAGAGTGTGGCTCTGGCAAAACTGGCTAAAGGAGGAAAATAAGTTATGAGTATTGAAGCTGTTAAGCTCAACGATGATACAACTATTGATATTGAGGGAATCAAGCAATTAATTCCCCATCGTTATCCAATGTTGATGATTGATCGATTGACGGATGTAGTCATCCACGAAAGTGCTACTGGCATTAAGAATGTAACTATAAATGAGCCATTTTTCCAGGGCCACTTTCCAAACAAGCCAGTGATGCCCGGTGTATTGATAGTTGAGGCAATGGCGCAAACGGCTGCGGCCTTGGTTATGTATTCTCTGGGGGCGGGTGCGCATGGTAAAATTGTGTACTTTATGTCGGTTGCTGATGCCCGTTTTCGTAAGCCGGTTGTGCCGGGGGATTGTTTGAGTATACAGATAAAGAAAATTCATCAGCGGGCAAACGTTTGGAAGTTTGAGGCTAAAGCCCTAGTAGACGGGGACGCACATGCGGAAGCACTGTACACGGCCATGATTGCTGACGCAAAATGATTCAATTTTTAGGAGATTAAAATGGGTACGACTGTACATCCGACCGCTGTGGTATCAGATGGTGCAAGACTTGGTAAAGGCGTGATTATAGGTCCTTATTGTTGCGTTGGGGTAAATGTGACCCTGGGTGACAATGTGCGGCTGGGTTCCCACGTGGTGGTCGATGGTTATACCAAAGTTGGCGAAGGCACAGAGATTTTTCCTTTTGCTTCTATAGGTACAGATCCTCAGGATTTAAAGTTTGCTGGCGAGCATGCAAGGCTAAATATAGGAAAGAACAATAAGATTCGTGAGTATGTAACCATGCAGCCTGGGACCGAAGGTGGTGGCATGCTAACTGAGGTAGGAGATCATGGTTTATTCATGGCGGGTGCGCACGTAGCTCATGATTGCAGAGTGGGTAATTATGTTAAAATGGCCAATAATGCTACCTTAAGCGGACATGTAACGGTTGGTAATCATGTTAGTATTGGCGGGCTCGCAGCTGTACACCAATTTGTGCGTATCGGAGAACATGCTTTTATTGGTGGTATGGCGGGGATCAAGTACGATGTAATTCCTTACGCATTGGTGATGGGCAGTCCCTCCAGCTTATCGGGTATTAACCTTGTTGGACTAAAACGCGCTGGTATATCGAGAGAGAGCATCGATGAAATGCTAACTGCCTATGAGTTCCTATTTGACAGAGAAATAAGCACCCTTGCTGAAAGGGTGGCTAATATTGCTAGTGAGTATTCGGGCCATGAAAAGGTTATGGAGATCGTAAATTTCATCCAATCAGATAGTGCCCGGGCAATGTGTCTTCCGGAAGCACAAAATAAATAGGGTATCAATTATTTTGTCTAAATTAGGAATTATAGCTGGTGGTGATGCTCTGCCTGGTAAAATCATAAATCACTGTCGGGCCACAGGTCGTTCTCATTTTGTACTAGCGTTTCATGGTCAAACTGATCCTCAAACCGTTGAGGGTACAGAGCATGCTTGGGTGCATGTTGGTGCCGTGGGCAAGGCTATTAGCGCGATGAAAAATGCTGGGGCCACAGAATTGGTGATGGCAGGAAAACTACGACGCCCATCGTGGACGGAATTACGCCCTGATGCGCTTGGCGCCAAGTGGATGGCTCGTATTGCTGGCAAGAGCCTGGGGGATGATGGACTTTTACGGCTAATTGCGCAGGAGTTAGAAAAAGAAGGATTTCGCATTATAGGTGCCGAGGATTTGATAGGCAAAACGATTCTCGCCTCCCAGGGAGTTTTGGGGGCTATCCAACCAGATGAGCAATCAACACATGATATTGCGAGAGGGATAGAAGTAGCGCTGTCCCTGGGCAAGCTTGATGTGGGGCAGGCGGTAATCGTGCAGCAGGGAATAGTTTTGGGGGTGGAGGCTATTGAGGGCACTGGTGCTCTCATCACCCGTTGTCAAGGTCTGCACCGCAAGGGTGAAGGGGGTGTTTTGATCAAAATCGCCAAACCTGGCCAGGACAGGCGCTTTGACCTCCCAACTATTGGGGTTGATACGGTGTCGAGAGCACATAAAGCTGGTTTGAGGGGAGTTGCCATTGAATCGGATAGCGTGCAAATAATGCATATGGAAGATGTGATCAAACTTGCGGACGAATTAGGTTTATTTATCGAGGGTATTGAGGTGTCACATGAGTGCCAAGGGTCCTAAGCCATTACGTGCATTCATTCTAGCTGGTGAGGCCTCAGGTGATTTGCTGGGCGGACCTTTGATGCAGGCTATGCAACGCCAGGCTGGCGGTTCCATCGAATTCACTGGCGTTGGTGGTGAACGCATGGTTGCTAGTGGGTTGAATCCCATTTATCCTATGTCAGAGTTATCGGTGCTAGGGATAGTGGAAGTGCTGCGGCACTTGCCGCGACTTTGGCGGCGCCTTCGACAAACCATCAACTTTGTTACTTCCTTATCCCCGGATGTAGTTATTACTATTGATGCGCCAGACTTTTCTTTTCGTTTGGCTAAGCGCTTACGCAAAACTGGTATTCCGCACATACACTACACGCCACCAACGGTATGGGCTTGGCGACCAGGGCGGGCACGAAAAATTGCTAAATTCTTAGACCACCTATTGGCGATTTTGCCTTTTGAGCCGCCGTATTTTGAAAAACATGGTTTACCGTGTAGCTTTGTAGGCCACGTGGTTACTGAGTTTGGAATTGATAAAATAGACCGGCAGCAATTCAGAGATCAGCATGGGATTGACGCTTCTGTACCCATGATCTGTATGTTACCTGGAAGCAGGTGGAGTGAAGTGGACAACTTATTGCCCATTTTTCATGAAAGTATCAAAATATTGCAAGCCAAGCACCCTAAGCTGCAGTTAGTGGTGCCAACAGTGTCAACGCTCAGGGAAATGGTAGAGCAAATCGTACAAAAGTGGGATGTTCCGACAATCTTTGTTGAAGTGAGCGAGCAGAAATATGCTGCTATGCGGGCCAGTAACGTGGCACTGGCGGCTTCCGGCACCGTTAATCTTGAGTTAGCAACGGCGCGAACTCCGTTTGTAATAACTTATAAGGTCAGCCCA
>SDBS01002726.1_pt1 | contig 17524 bp, 19 predicted proteins | sample 2277091 | NCBI WGS metagenome assembly SDBS01 (sample SAMN10404972, study PRJNA504765) | marine sediment metagenome | isolation source: marine sediment core GS10_PC15, 163 cmbsf | place: Arctic Ocean: Southern Knipovich Ridge | collected 2010 | reverse complement strand
TAATATATAGCCTCAATAGTGGTAAATGATTCCTTCAACCTATCCCCCTCATCCGAAAATACAATATATCATTTAAACACTTTTTTCCACCTTTTTCTTCAAATATCGGTGTTTTTTGTAAATATTTTGATTTTTAAATATAAAGGCCCTGTGCCGAACCAGGGCCTTAAGGAGGTTAATATCGGGATCCCAGAGAATCAGCGGACCCTGAGATCCCCATGGATAAATTAAAAGACCGGGATCCCAGGGTAAGGATAATAGAAGCATGAGCATAATTCTTCAGGCTGAAATAATCAAATGCAAAACCGGCGCCATTAATGTCGATCGGTGGTAAAATATTTACCACATGAGCTTGTTCTGATACTGTTATACCTTTCATGTCATCACCTCCTATGATCTGGTTGCGATACAAATATAAGGTGATTCTGTATCTGAGCCTTTAAATGGAGTGATGGCGCTGGCATACTCCGGTTGACCATCACATCTATAGACGAAACGGAAAACAGATTCATCATAAACAAATCTCACATGAATCGATACATCAGATTGTATTCCAACATTCGCCTTATCGCTGATAAGATAAGTTGAAGGATCCATTAATATCAGATCTCCAGCTGTGCCCAGGGCCTGGCATTGCTCCATGTAAAGCAAAGGGATGCCAAAGAGTGTAGCTTCTCGTCCGAGTCTTACATCGGAGGGTACAAAAATGCTTACAAGAAGTATTTTGGAAGTGACTAGAAAGGTTCTCAAGAATATGAGGTTTATAACTATTTATCAGTTAAATAGTTAACTCTGCCCGAGGCGAGATTTGAACTCGCACAGCCTAACGGCCACTAGCCCCTCAAGCTAGCGTGTCTACCAATTCCACCACCCGGGCTCAGGACATCATTAAAAATAATAAAATATTCTCTTTAGTCAATATGTTTTACGGGAGCTAACCCTTATTTAAAGATTCGAGAAAATCAACTTCCGCCCTCTTCAAGCGCAGCAGCTTAGCGATTTCTTCCTTTGAATGCCCCATGGAGAGGAGATGCTTTGTTTTTTCAAGGAGGTGAGTTGATTCAGATATGTCAGCATTTTTTTTTATATCTATATCTACAGGGATTTCAGGTTCATGTCGTTTTAAGGCGAGTGACTTCTTTACAGCCGGCTTATTTAAAATCCGTTCAGCTTTTTTTATCAGCTTCTTCAGTTCATCCATTCTTTCCTCTGAAAGGTTTAAAACATCTTCAACCGCCCTGTTTAATTCAATGATTAAATTTTCCACTTCTCCCGCGTACTTTTCAAGTAAAGTTGAGGTGCTTTTTTTATTGATTTTGTTATTTAATACCACAAAAACGATAAAAATTATAATAATGTTTATAATGATAGTATATACAAGGCTCATCTTTTTGTGTCTATAATGTTTCCTTTATAGGGATCACTGAAATTTTCTTTCTTCTTGCTTTTTCCGGAATTCTCTCGATTCTTTTTTTCCTCTGAACCCGTTTTCTTCTCTTTTTCCTTATCATCAATTTTTGTGTTTTCATCGGGATGGGGTTTCAATTCATTCACGCGGTTTGATTCAATTTGAGCTATCTCCGCCATCTCCACGCCTTTCTGAATCTGTGCGGCAATAACTCCTTCCTGCTGTCTATGCTGGGTTTTACTTACACTGTCCATTCGCAACAAAATGGCCTGCAAATCAATCGGCAGAATAGCCATCTTATCTTATCTTCCTTCCGATCAGCTCTTCAAGATCGATTTCTTCGTATTTTTTCATTCTGATTCTCCCGCTTTCAAGCACAAAGGTTATGTATTTAAACTCATTTGCAACATCAAAATAGGTGTCCTTAATGCCTATCTTTACACCCGGGTACACGTTCTTAGAAACCGAAGTTTTGCCTATTGTCTTTAAAAGCTTAAGGTAGGATTTCAACTCGTCCATCTCCTCCCTTATCTCATTTATCCTCACAAGAAGCTCCTCCCGGGAGGTCAGCATCTGCTCAAGAAGTTCTCTCTTCTCCTCTGTAAATTTTCTTTTTATCTTCTGCTGGTTCTCAAGCGTAGTAATATTTGTATTGAGCTTTTCCATTGAGTCTTCATTTTTACTCTGCTCTTTTTCAAGATCAAACAGCCTCTGCCTGGATTTCGGATCCACACCCACCTCAACTATTGTTTCGGTAAATGAAACAGACCCGAGGGTTTTTGTGTTCACAATCTCACCTGCCCTTATCCTTCCCCCGACAATTGTCGCCCTCTTTCCAAAACACACAACCTTTTCAGTAGCATCAACCCGACAGTGCATAATACCATCCTGAACAAAAACATTTTTATCAGCAATAACTGTTACCTGTTCGAGGAACTTAGACCATACAGAACCACCTGTCTTGATTGTACCCCCAAGCTTACCCATAACTCCCTGTTTTATATTGACATCCCCTTCAGCATCCAGCAGACACTTGCCGACACTCCCTTTTATCTCTATATCTCCGGCAGCTTTTATTGAGAATCCATCTTCAACATTTCCCTTAACGATCACAGTTCCCAAAAACAGTATGTTGCCTGTATGCATATCAACATCACCCTTAATTTCATATATCGGCTCCACGCTCACCTTTTCATTTGAGAAAACAACCTGGCCGTTAATAGTAGCAATAATATTCATTCCATCGGGTGAAAGTTCTGTATTTTTTCCAGGCACCAGGTCAATATCTTTGCCCGGTTTCGCCTCCAGAAGGTTATTTGTTATTGTTCTACCGGGCCGACCCTCCGTGGCCTGTACCTTTGTAGCAAGGAGCTGCCCTGCTACAACATTCTCAACCAGATCCAGATCTTTGAAATTAACCTGGCCTTTCTCGTCCTCCTCTAAATGGACCTTTTTCTCTGTCCTGAAATTATATACAATCTTTGAATCTTCGCCATTCTCAGGTTTCGACCCCGCGGCAATGACAGTCATAACATTATACACGTCCTCTTCCAAACACTTATTTATTACATCTCCCTTTATTCCTACAATCACGTTCTTCTCATTTAAAGCTTCCATAATATCATCTATATCCAGCACCCTTCCCAGGGGTTTCGGCGGGATGAGTGTCATAAATGCCTTCATATCATCCTCAGATATCTCTATTACAACTCTTCCCTCGTTTCTCTCATCCGGTTCATAGTCGGCCACTTTTATATATTCCTCCTCTGCCGACCGCACTATTTTCGCGACTTTAGCCTTATCAAACTCGGTGATTCCCTTCTCCCTGATAGACGCAAGCACATCCTCCACTCTTACCCTCTGCCCTTTTCCCTTTGGGACGGCCACCTTCACCATCAACCCGACTCTTGTTATCTTGACTCTGTAAACTCCATCAACATCTTTTTTCAATAACTCAGCCGCATCAATACCCTCTATTTCCTGAAAACTTTCCTCATCAATAACACCGAGATCCCCTGTTACCGTAACCGCCAGTCTAAACGGCTTTTTACTGAACAGTGACTTCTTTCCCTGTTCAACTATTTCATATTCAAGATCACTGATATTAACACCCAATGTTTCACTTGCCCTCTTCAGCCCTTCCTCAACTGAAAAAGCTTCAACCTCAATGCTTCTTCCGGCAATTTCCGATCCATCTTCAACTGCAAAGGAAAGGCCGGCAAGGGCCTCTCTAAGCTTGTCAAATGAAACGCTCATTTATATCACCATACTTCTCTTTATATTTACCAGTTTACTTCTAAGCCTCATTATTGCCTTTGTATGGAGTTGAGAAATCCTGGACTCTGTTACCTGCAGGACCTCTCCTATTTCCTTTAAAGTCAAATCTTCATAATAATAGAGGATAAGCACCTTCTTCTCTTTATCCGGCAGGTCACTTATTGCCTTAACAATGATATTTTTTACTTCCTCACGCTCAACTATTACATCGGGGTTAAGGGACCTGGGGCTTTCTATTGTTTCCATAACGGAAACCTTATCACTTTCATCTCCTACATACCAGACATCGCTCAATGAAAGGATAGACGCACCTGATATTTTCAAAATGAGGGTATGCAGATCTTTCACACCTATTCCAAGCTCTCTTGCAATCTCTTCATCTCTTGCGGATCTTCCAAGTCTGTTTTCAAGCTTTCCTATAACCCTCTCAAGTTCTTTTGCCTTCTGACGGACTGAACGCGGCACCCAGTCAATAGATCTCAATTCATCATAGATTGCCCCCCTTATCCGTGTGACCGCATAGGTTTTAAACTTAATATCTTTATCCGGATCGAACTTTTCAATAGCATCCAATAACCCGAACACTCCATATCCCACAAGATCATCAAAATCCACATTCTGCGGCATACCAATCGCAATCTTACCTGCCACGTACTTTACCAGAGGCGCGTACTGATTTACAAAATGCTCTCTCACCTTTAAATCTTTCGTTTTCTTATATATTCTCCAGAGCTCCCCTTCTGATTTATCTTTAAACACTTTCATACTCCCATCTATGATTTCATCATCGAGATAAAAAAATTAAAAACAGAAACAGAATAAAAACCATCACAATCCCGCCGGCAACAAAAAGAGGATTTATCTCACTTAAGCCCTTTAACGCTGACTCTTTTCTCTCCGGTTCCGTTCCTATTCCAGAAGCTACCCTCGCGTCTGTAAGCACTTTAAACATACCCATGATACCGGGCCCAAACTGGGTCAGTACTGCGGCATTTCCACCCTCCAGTTCTTTTACCTCCACAATTGTTGTGAATACAGGTACCCGTATATTATCAACTTTTGCCCCCAGCAGTTCTGAAAGGTAATCAGCGATATCCCTTTCATCTGTTATTCTCACCTGAATTTCATCTCCGAATTCAAGCTCTTTGATCTCTACTCCATGTACGGGTGATAGTACAGGCTCCACTTTGAGTACAATAAGCGACTTTTCTATCCTTACCCCATCCAGCTTGCTTTCTGTTCCGTTCCTTATACTTTCTGTATCAGCTGTCTTTTCAACCTCTGCTTCCGGCTCACTACCCTCCTGGCCAATATTCAGTTCAAAAACGTCAGTCTTATCAACGTTTAATTTAACCGCTATATTTGTATCGGGAAAAACATTGTACAGCTCGTTTACTAATAGATTATTTAACAATTCCTCATCTACGGTTTTTCCAATCCCCAAAATCTTTGCGGTTTTTTTAATAAACTCTTTTTCTATGACGGATTTATTTAACTGTTCGATTTTCAATCCATCTATAACTTTATCACTTACATATGAATAAACCTCTTTTTCGAAGTCTCTCCAATTAGATGATATATCTATTTTCCCAATTTCTTTTTCATTACTAACCGCGGATATCAATCGCTTTATTTTATTCTCCTTTTCATCATAACAGAAAAAAATTGCCCCGTAATATCCCAGGATCTGAGTCGCAAATTTTGCCTTAAACGCAAAAATATCTTTTGGGACAGCTTTTATTATTCTTTTTGCGCCGTCATAATCACCTCCTGTAAATTTCAGGAGCATGTCAGCAATTTTAACATTGCATCCTGTTTCCTGAATGAATTGTTTTATAAGATCTTCATTAAGATTCATTCTGCTTCATAACCTTCCTGATTGCTTTCGCAATTGTCTCCGGTTCGTTCGGGATTCGAGCGATCCCAACATTTATATACTCTCCCAAATTACTGGTGCCGGTCTTGGAACTTTCACCCCCCGGTTTGTCATCAACAGCAATTTCTTCCTCATCTTCCTCCAGGAGAGTGTCGAGAGCAGGCAAATCATTTAAAGGCTCTGACTCTTCATCCAATGCCTCTGACTCGCCTAACTCTCCTGCAGGAGAAGTTTCTGCTTCCCCGTCTTCGCTTTCTTCAATATTCAAAGGCGTGCTTTCAGAGACATCTCCGGTCTCAAAACCTGATTCTTCTTCAGATACACTTTCATCTCCACCCACAGTATAATCTACCACGCTGCCTGTAAGAGTTTCAATTTCTTCTCCGTTCTCTTTCTCAACAGCCTCTGCCTCTGTACCCTCCAGTTTCTCAATATCCGGAATATACTTCATTAAGATAAATATCCCTCCTCTAAAGAGTACGCCAAAAAGCAACGTAGATATAAACGCCCGCATAATTACTATTCCTGCCGGATTTTTTGCAAAAAAACCCAGTATCAGGGATAAAAGAAAGGCGCCCATAACCACGTATATAGATATTCTATTACCACTCTGTAATATATCTTTTTCCATTTTATTAAAAAATACATCTCACAGTAAAAAAATCAATCATTTTTAACAGTATCATACACCAATTTAGTTAATATTTCCCTCCAAATACACTCTTTAAAAACCTTGAAAACCCCCCGCCTTCACGGTACTCTATGTTCGAAAGCCTGCTCATAAGATGTTTTATGGATTGTGATGCCTTACTATTCGGGGCACTCTTGATAAATGGATCCTGTTTAATAACCGCCCTCTTGACAACCACGTCTTCAAAAATAAACCCCAGATTATCCACCTTGATGTTTAAAAACTGGCCGGCTATGTTTATAACTCGTTCTGCAACCTTTTTTCCCTCCATTACAGAATCAACCCTGTTAACAACAAGTTTAATGTTTGGGCCGTTAACCTCGGCAGAGATGCTCTTAATAATACCGTATGCATCGGTAATTGCTGTAGGTTCAGGGGTTGTTATAATAATAGCTTCATCTGCGGCTCTTAAGAAAGAAAGTACATTCTGAGAAACGCCGGCACCTGTATCGATAATAATAAGATCAGCATAAGCCAGATCCTTTAATCCTTCCACAAACGTGCTTCTCTCCTCCTCGTCAAGATTGGCAAGCTGGGAAAACCCTGACGCTCCGGCAACTATCTGTATACCATACTGCGTATCAACAATGATATCACGTATTTTTTTCTGCTTTTTAATGACATGATAGAGGTTAAACTTAGGAATTATACCCAGTATTACATTGACATTCGCAAGTCCAAGATCCGCATCCATTACAACTACTTTTCTGCCTATGTCCGAAAATGCAATAGCAAGGTTAATAGCAATATTGGTCTTTCCGACTCCACCCTTTCCGCTCGATATGGTGATTACCCGCGGACCCCGCCCTGCAACTTCAGATTTCACATTCTTATCTTTCATTATCAGTCTCAGCCTTTCAGCCTGATCCTTCTGAATTCCTTCCTGGGCATTTGTTCTGTACAGCATAAATCCCTCCATTATCATTATACGGACGGCTATCCGGCGTAAAAATCTTCAAATACTATCATGTCCAGCAACTTTTCCTTCCCGGCAAGCTCAATATCATCAGGAACACTCTGACCTGTTGTTATGTAAGAAAGCTTTTTCTCCCTGTTCATAATACTCAAAAGGGACCCGATTGTATTCGTTTCATCTATCTTTGTAATTATAATTTTATTATACATGAGTTGATTAAACCGTGTCATAATATCCAGCGCATCTCGATATTTTGTTGTAGCACTTAAAACAAGGTGAATATCCAGGTTTGAATTTATACCATCGAGGATACTTCGTAATTCAGCAAGCCCAAGATTGTTTTTTTGGGACCTGCCGGCGGTATCCACAAAGATTAAATCCGACTTACTGTTTTTAACCGCGCTTTTAAACTCTTCCCTTGTATTTATTATAGTGAATGGAAGCTGCATTAATTCCGCGTATTTGCCGAGCTGCTCTATCGCGGCAATCCTGTATGAATCAATTGTAAGCAATTCGACTTTATGCTTCTGCAAAACACCGAATGAAGCGGCAAGTTTTGCGATTGTAGTGGTTTTTCCCACACCGGTCGGCCCGACCAGAACCACTACCGACGGCCTGCCGTTTCCTAACTGAATCGGGCCCGATATTTCAATCGATTTAAGGATATGTTCCCTGAATTTCTCCTCTAAAACTTTAGGATCATGTGACTCCTTGACTGTTAACTCATTTTCAAACTCATCCCGCAGCTGGTTTATATAATCCTGCGGGAAATCATTAGCTAATAGAACAGCAATAAGTTTATTAAAATGAGAGCTATCCGTTTCCACATTTTTAACATCAGTTATTTCTTTTAGACGGTTTTTTATTTCACTCAATTCTTTTAAAATACCACTTTCATACCACTTTTTATCATTTTCCGCCTGGTTAAAAACGTTCCGGGGCTGTGAGGCTATTCCCCCGGAAGCAGTATTCTTCACTTTGTTATTATCATCTTCATTTTTCGCAACAGTAATTTCACTAAAATTCTTCGCGAACATTCCCAAAAAACCGCCCTCTTTAATCGCCTTCCTCCCGATTATGTACACATTGCTGCCCATTTCAATCTTTGCTTTTAATACCGCTTCATTATAAGTTGGCGCTCTAAATGTTCTGTATATCATTATTGCCTCGCTTCTTCATAAAGTGCGATATTTCCAACAGCTTCCAGTCGAATATCGGGAGTAATTTCTAAACTGCTCAACACAGCAACATTTGGCATAATGGGGGTAACTAAATTACTGAAAATTGTTCTGATCTCAGGCGATGTGAGGAATACCGGCTTCAGGCCCAGCTCTTTGACCTTTTTCGATTCTTCGGAAATAACTGTTAACAATTTTTTCTGCTTGACAGGTTCCATTGAGAATCTTTTTCCTCTCTCGGTCACCTCGATAGAGTTTTTTATCTCTTCCTCAACATCTTTTGATACAGTGATTACAGATATCTTCTTTTCACTATCAGAGTATTGCTGACAGATCTGCCTTGAAAGTGCCTGGCGAACGAGCTCAATAAGTTCGTCAGGGGCTTTGATCACCGCAAAATAATCGGCAATAGTTTCCATAATGGTTATAAGGTCCCTTATTGATACTCCTTCCCTGAGTAGACCTTTTAATACTTTCTGAATATCACCAACCGCGGCCCCTGATTTTTCCACTTCAGTAACAACCGCCGGATAATCTGTACGCAGTGAGTTCAAAAGTGCCTGCACATCCTGTCTTCCCAGCACTTCGCTTGCATAAGTTTTTATGATCTCGGTCAGGTGGGTCGCAATAACCGATGGTGAATCCACGACTGTATACCCCAATCTTTCAGCCTTTTCTCTATTGGCTTCATCAATCCAGATCGCCGGGAGCCCGAAAGCCGGCTCAACAGTCTCTTCACCTTCAACCTTTTCCTCTATCTGGCCGGGATTCATGGCAAGGTACTTTCCCATTCGAATCGTGCCCGCTCCAACCTCTATCCCCTTAATTTTGATAGAGTAGACATTGGGCTCCAGCCTCATATTATCCCGTATTCTTATAGGGGGAAAGATCAAACCAAGCTCAATCGCACCCTGCCTTCTGATCATAGTCACCCTTTCAAGCAAATCTCCTCCCTGCTCCTGATCTACAAGCGGGATGAGATTATACCCTATCTCAAGAGCTATTGGATCGATCTGGAGTAAACCGAGCACACTCTCCGGTCCTTTTGCCGCCTCCTCTGCCCCTTTCTTCAATTCCGGCCCGGTCTCCTCCTTTAACTTTAATCCTCTCCTCAAGTATACTCCAAAAAAGCCGAGCATAATACCAAGAAATATAAGCGGAAATTTCGGAAACCCCGGTAATATTGATAGAAAGATAAGGAAACCTGCACCTATCCAGAGAGTTCTCGGCTGAGATAAAAGCTGAGAAGTGAGCTCTGTTCCGAGGTCATTCATCGCCGCAGCCCGTGTTACAATTATACCTGTGGCAGTAGACATCATGAGTGAAGGGATCTGGGAAACAAGTCCATCTCCTATAGTCAGCATTGTGTAGGTGGCGACAGCATCTCTTAGAGATTCTCCTCTCATAGCCATACCGATGATCAAACCGCCGACTATATTAATAATTGTTATTAAAAGGCCAACTTTCACATCCCCCTGTACAAACTTACTCGCACCGTCCATTGCTCCATAAAAATCAGCCTCTCTCTGTATATCAAGCCTTTTTTGAATGGCTGCCTCCTCGGTAACCAAACCTGCCGAAACATCAGCATCGATGGCCATCTGTTTCCCCGGCATAGCGTCCAGGGTAAACCTTGCCGCGACCTCGGACACCCTTGTCGCACCTTTTGTAATAACAATGAATTGGACAGCAATGAGGATAAGAAAAATGATTATCCCGACAACATAGTTTCCTCCAACAACAAACTGTCCGAATGCCTGGATGAGTTTACCTTTAAAATCAGGCCCTTCTAGCAGAATAAGACGGGTGGATGATACATTCACTGCCAGTCTGTACACTGTTGATATCAGAAGCAAAGAGGGAAAAACGGAAAGCTCAAGAACCCGGCCCATGTACATGATTGTGACGAGAGTAATCAGGCCAAGGGCGAAGCTGATAGCAATCAGGAAATCTAAGATTATAGCAGGAACAGGAATAATAAGCATCAGGACGACTCCAACGACACCTATTGCAATGAAAATATCCGTCCTCTGCCACCAGGCCCTGCTTTCCGTCTCACGCGCCATTTTCCCCTCCCCCGGTATTTCCAAAACCTGCCGTTCCAGCAACGATACAGCTAATTACGCTTCTAAATACATTTTAAGAATGTTTTATTTACAGACGCCAGCCCATATTACAGTATCGGTCTAGGCAAGTAAACTTTCAATCATTATGCGATTTTATTGCTCGCCTATGGTTTATACATGATTATTCATTTTTAAGCAATAAAGCCGGTATTAAAATACCGGAGAGAGCTGGTACAAAACAACCAAATATTAATTGATAAAACCATAAACCGGCTTATAGAACTAAGCGTTTACCACACCTTTTTTTTTGAGCTTATAAACGAATGCGATAACTTCAGCAACAGCTGTAAACAGGTCATCAGGAATTTCATCTCCGATCTCAACTCTCCTGAACAGCTCCCGGGCAAGAGGTTTATTTTCAATGATCGAAATATCATTCTCCTCAGCAATCTGTTTTATGCGCTGTGCGATCAGATCCTGGCCTTTTGCAACACATACCGGTGCTCCCATCTTAAGCGGTTCATATTTTAACGCAACGGCATAGTGGGCCGGGTTTGTAATAACAACATCCGCCTCCGGCACCTCCTGCATCATCCTTCTCCTCGCGTAATCCCGTTGTCTCTCCCTCATACGCGCCCTCAGTAATGGATCACCCTCCAGCAGCTTACGCTCTTCTTTAAGTTCCTGTCTTGTCATTTTCAATGATTCAATGTGCTGTTGCCTCTGAAATAAATAGTCCGGGATTGACAGAATAAGCAGAATCCCACTCACAACCATGACCAGTCTGAAGGCAATTGAAAAACAAAGGCTCATCGCCTGCAGGACACCCATGTCTATTGTCCTCATTATTCCGTAGATATCTTTTCTAACGAGAAAAAAGGCCACAATCGAAATAGTGGCAATTTTGAATACTGATTTTCCAAGGTTCATCACTGTCTGTTTTGAAAAGAGTACCTTTGTAAAGAATCGTATCGGATTGGGATTAATCTTTGAAAGATCAGGTTGTATGGGCTTTGTTGAAAAACGAAACCCAACCTGGATAACGTTTCCTATTAAAGCCGCAATGAAAACAACCCCCAATATGGGCGCTATTATTTTGAAGAGTATGGGTAAAACAGGCTTCAGCAAAAATATGACATTTTCACCAGAGTTAACAACATCCGGTATTAGATTCAGAAAATATTCCATCATCTGCAGCATGTTTTTAAATATACTTTTGGAAATAATGAATATTAGAAAAAAACCAAACAGCAGCACAAGAGCAGAAGGAAGTTCCTGAGTTTTTACTACTTTGCCCTCATCCCTGGCCCTTCTCTTCTTATATTCTGTCGGTTCTTCAGTTCTCCCTTCATCTTCTGCAGCGAAAAGCTGTAAGTCGAACTGGAAGCACTCAAAGGTTTCAAAAAAGAGTTCATCTATAGGATTTAATTTTTTTACTGAAAATTCGGGCACGACAGGTTATCCTCCGAGGGCATGTATAAAATCAAAAAGCCCTTCAAACGTTTTATTCAGCGCGCTGCTCATACCGAATGCTATCGCACCAATGACAGCAATCATGATTAAAAATCCTACACCTATCTGTATTGGAAAACCAAGCATAAAGATATTCATCTGCGGGGCAGCCTTTGCAAGGAGACCAAGAGTGACTGAAAGGACAAACAGTGTGATCAGAATGGGAAAAGCAAGCTTTAACGCAACCAGAAACATTGCCCCCATTGAATCTGCCAGTGCTATAAAAACCGTTCTGCTATCCTGTATTATCTTAAATACCTGAGCGGTTTTATAGCTTTCAAAGGTCGCCATTATGAGCATATGAGGCCCGTTGATTGCAATAAATATCATTATTCCCATCAACGTCCATAGCTGCCCTACCAGGCTGATACCTACCTGAGAAATCGGGTCCATCACCTGGGCAATACCCAGTGCCATTTGAAAACTGAAAAAACGAGCGGCTAACTGAAAAGCCACAAAAATGATTGATAGTAGAAACCCTATAAATATACCAATAAGCGCCTCAGATCCTATTAATATCGCGTAGGAAATCATGTTTTCAGGTACTTCTGCAATATGATTTACTACCATTGGAAAAATACACGCAGCTATATACACGGCAAATACAGCTCTGATCCTTATTGGAATGACCCCGCTGGAAAAGAAGGGGGCAGCAACAAACATTCCTAACATCCGGACAAGAATCAGAAGAAATATTTGAAAATTTTCAACAAAATATTCCATTTACTACCCTATGAACATATAAAAGAATATATAACAGAGGCTGTCTCACAACCTCTTATTAGGCTATCCCATACATACAGATTATACATTTGATGCTATAAATTAAACAGAATTCTGTACCTAAAGAGCTATTTTACATGTTAAGGGACAGCCTCAACAGCTTATTTCACCATTTCAGGAATGTATCCAAAAATACGCATAGTAAAGTTGATCATACTGTTTACCATCCATGCTCCAAAAACTACAAGAGACCCCAGCACAACAACAATTTTCGGTACAAAAGTAAGTGTTTGTTCCTGTATTGAGGTAGTGGCCTGAAATATGCTTATAGTAAGACCAACAAGCAATCCCAGCCCGAGCATTGGGGCTGCCATTAATAATACCTGAAATACAGCCTGACCCATAATATTTGCTACAAATCCAACCGACACTTTACTCTTCTCCTTATCTAAAGCTATTTACAATCTGAAATGTTAACAGATGCCACCCGTCAATCAGAATAAATAAAATTATTTTAAAAGGAAGTGATATCATAATAGGTGGAAGAAAAATAATCCCCATTGACATAAGGGTGCTGGCAACAACAAGGTCTATTACAATAAACGGAATAAACAGAAGTATCCCTATCTTGAATGCCGTTGTCAGTTCACTTATAATAAAGGCAGGTATTATTACATATGTAGGCACCTCACTTTGATTTCGAGGTCTTTCGATATTACCAAGATTTAAGAACAGGGCTATATCTTTTTCTCTGGTCTGCCTGAACATAAATTCTCTCACAGGCACAATACCTCTCTGGAACATTTCAGTGGCATTAATCTCTTCTTCAAAGTACGGCTTAATCGCAACATTATTTACCTCCAGAATCGTGGGCGCCATAATAAAGATGGTAAGGAAAATAGCAAGCGCCATCAATATTTGATTTGGCGGTTCCTGCTGTGTGGAAAGAGCCCTTCGCATAAAAGAAAAGACAATGGCAATTCTTGTAAAAGAAGTTACGGAAATAATTATTGCAGGAGCAAGACTCAGAATAGTCAAAAGAAAGAGGATTTCAAGTGAAAGTGCAACATCGCGGGGTTCCTGTGCTTCATCCAGCGTTATACCTATTCTTGGAATAGGAATCCTTTCCTGAGCAAAATTTTCTCCTGGATAAATGACAAGTAAAAAGAGTACTGCAAAGAAAAAAACCACTACCCCTTTTTTTACTTTTCTAAATTTTTTACCCATTTCCCCTCCCAATAAATGCAAAAGTTAAAGCATTTTTTACAAGTTATAAATATTTATACATAATCCTCAAAAAAAAACCTCCTCTCAGAGCTTTCGGAATTTACTGACCCTCTTTTTATAACTGTTGATATTGGATATCTGCCCTGCCTTTTGAAACCCCTTTCCTCCCATAAGTTTAAAAATTTGATCCTTAAAACTCCCTCCAGCTTTTGATTCTTTACTGCTCAATAGTTTTATTTTATCTATGAATTCCTGATCCTCTACCTCTGTAATGAGATTTATGCTTGATTCAGATACACCTAAAATCATTATTTTACCAGCAATCTCGACAACCTGAATTACCCTGTTAGCCGCCAATGGATAACTCGAAAGTACCTTAATTAACCCGGTATCCGTCACAATTTTATTCCTACTTTTTAAAAATAAGCGTAAGATTAAATATATACCTACAATAATGGCTGCTAAAATGGCAATAGTTCGTAAAACAAGTAGAGGATAGGATATCCTGTTTCTACCAAATTCAGGCTCTGTATACTCGTAGGCAGGTTCAGCAGGGTTTCCCTCCCGGTCGGCAGGCTGCCCGATATTTTCTTCCACCGGAGCTTCTGACGCTTTATCAATATTTTCAGCATAGATTAGGAGGGGCAGGCATAGAGTTACTATCAGAAGATATAAAAATAGAATACATCCGCGCTTTATAAAAGCAAACAATAATTTCCCCTCCCGTTTTGACACCCTTACTTACATTCTAATTGACCTTTTTCTATTCCAGATTATTTATCCGGTCCATCGGACTGATAATATCTGTTACCCTGACTCCAAAATTTTCATCTATTACAACCACCTCGCCTTTGGCGATCAGCTTGCCATTTACAAGCAGGTCCACAGGCTCACCTGCAAGTTTATCAAGTTCAACAATTGTTCCTTCACCCATACCAAGAATGTCCTTGATGAGCATCTTTGTTCTCCCCAGCTCAACGGTGAGCTGCATCGAAACGTCCATCAGAAGACCGATATTTCCGGTTACCCCTGATTGCTCAGCCGGTGACAGAGGAGCGAACTGAACAGGCTGCACGCCAATATTACCCTGTCCGAAAGCTGTATCAGGTCCCGTAACAGGTACGTTCTGCTGAATACCAGGCTGGAATGCCGCGGCACTCTGAGGTGCAGGAGCCTCCTGCACACTTATTCCCTTTTTTGTGAATATCTCAGCTGCAAGAGATTTAGCGGTGTTAATATCGAAGATTTCATCTATAACAGATGAACTTCCATTGGATGTAAAATCAAACCGTACTCTTAAAAAACTTCCATCAGGCAGATCTAAATCTGAAGGGTTTTCTCTGATTTCTGCCCGCAGGGCCCCGGTCTTAACAGAGACTCCAGCTATATCTTCAAAAACATTCATTGACGCACCTGACATCTGGCTGAAACCCTCTGTTAGTGCTGATAATGCCATTTCTGTAAGCTCACCTTCCTCCTGGGCCATCATTAATGCTGAAATCTGTTTCGCCGCTTCTTCAGTAATAATATACGAATGTTTCCCTGTTATTCCTTCACTATAATCAGCGGTTATTTGAACGTTTTTTCCGGAGACTTGAGAAATAAAATCATCCCTGGTCAGAACTTTTAGCTGCGGATTTGAAACCTGGGCATCTTTTCCGGTTATGGTCGACAGAGTTACTCCCATTGACTGTGCTACTTCACCCGAAAGTATACTTATTTCATTTTCTTCTTTTTCTGTCAATCCTGCTGAAGGTGCCCCTGTAAGCCCGCCGAGCGCCTCTCCGGCATCCATTGAAGAACCAAGATCATCCGCGCCCTGCAGCAATGCATCTATTTCTTCCTGTGATAGAGAACCATCACTCATAATTCTCCCCCTTCAATTTCTTTAAACATCTCATCTTCATCCTGATAAGACTCAATCCTTCCGGTAATCTGTACAGCAAGACGACTTCCCACAACTCCGGGCCTCACGTAAAACTTTTTCATTGTCCCTATCTTCAATTCCATATCATCATTAACCTTGGTCCGGTCCAGCTTAATAATATCTCCCTTCCGTAAATTCAATACATCTCTTACACTGATTTCCAGCTCTCCTAGCTCTGCCCCAATATCTACCAGGACTGTTTCCAGCCTTTGTTTCAAGATTGCAAGGTTTTCAGTGGTTCCTCCCTTTCTTATACTTGAATACCAGTACTGAGCAGAAAGTTTTGATATTATAGGCTCGATAGTAAGATAGGGTATACAGAAGTTAGTCATACCTTCTACATCGCCGACCTTTGTCTCAAGGGTTATTAAGACCACCATATCGCTTGGAGGGACAATCTGAGCAAACTGAGGATTTGTCTCTATATTGCCGAGTCTTGGCCTCAGATCAATAACATTTGACCATGCCTCCCGCAAATTACCCAGAATTCTTACAATTATTCCTTCAATAACAGACAGCTCAATATCGGTAAGCTCCCTGTTGATTTTTGCTGCCTCTCCCGGACCTCCGAACAGCCTGTCTATGATGGTAAAGGTAATTGATGGATCAATTTCAAGGATTGAACTCCCTTTAAGGGGATCCATATTTATTACAGCAAGAGTAGTCGGATTCGGTATAGACCTGAGGAACTCTTCATAAGTCAGCTGGTCAACGGAAGCAACATGAACATGTACAATTGTCCGCAACTGAGCTGACAGCGAGGTTGTTGTTAAACGGGCAAAGGTCTCGTGCATCATCTGGAGTGTTCTAATCTGGTCCTTGGAAAACTTATCCGGCCTTTTAAAATCATATATCTTTATTTTTCTTGTTTCAGCTTTTCTTAAGGCCTCTTCACCCTCAACCTCACCTGTTGATATGGCTGTTAATAGCTGATCTATCTCGTCTTGAGAGAGAACCTCTGTCATAATCCATCACCACTTTTCTATTTTAACTCTATAATATACTACTCTAATATGAAAAAAAATCAATTAAAGTTATCCTGAAAAAAAAAGCCGGGAATAAGTACCTAGGTAATGACAAACTCGGTAAACGCAATCCCCGTTATTTGGCCGTTAATTAATACATCATTAATTCTCTTTAGAAGATCCTTTTTAAGCTCATTCCTCTTATCCTGAGTATTCAAATCGCTGAACTTCTTACTCCCGACAACAGAAATAACTATATCACGCAGCTCCTGCCTCCTTGCCCCCAATTCTGTTTGTAATTCAACTGTTAGTGCCTCATACCCGAGCGAAATAGTCAGCTTTACGAAGTGAGGCTCATCAATATCACTCGTGTTGATACTGAAATCCCTCATATCAAAGTAATTCAGCGGCTTGACCTTTTGCACTTTTTCGGGGGAAGTTTTTTCAGTAGCCGGAGGTTTTCCCACTTTCTGTGCTACAAAATAGGCTATAGTTCCTGAGATTATTATCATCACAAGGGCTCCGGCAATAATAACCAGCATTTTTATCATTGATGGGCCGAAGATTTTTTTACCGGGGCCACCGGCTTCCATCACTTCCTCTTCCTCTTCAGTACCCTCAATATCTTCAACGGTCTCTTCTGTATCTGCCATTGCAAACCCCTTCCCTACATGTAATTACTCTTTAACTTTTGCCTGATGTACGAAAAATAAGCTGTCGCTAAATTGGCTGTCTTAAGTTGCGGCTATAGGCTGCAC
>SDBS01002725.1_pt1 | contig 17527 bp, 45 predicted proteins | sample 2277091 | NCBI WGS metagenome assembly SDBS01 (sample SAMN10404972, study PRJNA504765) | marine sediment metagenome | isolation source: marine sediment core GS10_PC15, 163 cmbsf | place: Arctic Ocean: Southern Knipovich Ridge | collected 2010 | reverse complement strand
AAATAGTTGTAACCAATCATCTCTTAGAAGTTCCTGTATCTCTCCTTCAGTTGGTACATGGTCAAACACTCTACGCCATAGCTCAACACCATCGGATTCAATTCTGATTGTGTATTCGTCCATCTATGCAACTAATTTCCAAACATGGTCAAGGTATATTCGCCCCATAGGACACTGACCTGGTATTGAATTACACCTTTGCAGAATTGCGTAACACTGGGAAATATAAGAGCGCGTTTCCTCATCGCTTAGTCTTTCCCACGCTACTCCTAGCCGTTCATACACGGCGTTCCTTGAGGGGTTGTACTCAAACCAGCTACGCCACCTCTCAACCCCGTTGACCTCAATTCTAACAGTGTACTCGTCCATCTATGCGATTAGTTTCCAAATATGGTCAAGGTATACTTGCCCAGCAGTACACTGACCGGGTATCGAATTACAATCATGTAGAATCGTGTAGCACAATGATGCGTCGAATATGGGCATAGTATGCGAAAATGCTTGCTGCCAATCACCCCCTACATATCCCCATACCGTGTTTATCATCGGTATATAATCAAAAGTCCTGTGCCATAGTTCAACACCATCGGATTCAATTCTGATTGTGTATTCGTCCATACTCAAGTATACCTTATGGAATCTCGGTTGTCAAGCTGTCACAAGCTCCCTAACATTGTAATACTCTGCCAAATCTTCTTGCCCCGCACCGTCCCAAATACTGGACAATAGCTCCCGATGATTAGTATCAACTACATTCACTACTTCATCATAACCCAACCGACTAGCCCAATCGACAAATGTAATATGGGCACGGACCCAGTTCACAACCTTATCACCCTCAAATGTCCCCTCATGAAGTCTAATCTCAAGACTTTTGTGTGCATTATAAGCCGCCCAGTTCACCCATATATCACGATTGAAATTTCTACAGTACTCACTCCACCCCGCAAGATCAGTAATATGCCCAACATTACCATTATTGCTATCCATCCTACGACAGTAATTAGTATCATTACGTCGATTATGAACAAAACCCAACCAGGTATTCCGAGTGATATAATAGGCATAAGCGATAGCTTTCATGGAATCAACATTTTCGTGTCGCATGTTAAGATGCAAATGATACCCACAACGGTTACAAGCTATCCAATTGTGGTCAACCGCATACTTACAAACTTCCCTAATACTGCGAAGACCACGATTACCCCTAAAAATGGCAGAATAAAATTCCTTGCCTCGAATAGACCCATCTGGTTTAGCCCCCCAGCCGGTATGATTCAGATTCATGTACCCAGCACATACCTGAGATTCTAATTCAAGCCCATACCGCCTATCACTGCCAACCTTACTGAAATTGTTTTCTTTCATATAGGTAAACTGGGGAGAATAGTCCCCCTCATCTGTATAAGGCACACAATTACTACAGTACATTCCATCGTCAGTACATACCCCGTCATCCCTGTCATAAGTATCCTCACACCCCTCGCATATGAAAAACCTATCATGGAAACAATCAGAACACCAGTAATCACAATCAGTAGCATAGCTATTCTCGTCCCAAACCCCACAACCCTCACACGGGTGCCAACCACGATACTCTGCGCAGCCCTCACAATAGAATGTACCATCACAATCATTCACATCATCAGAGTCCAACCACTCGTCACAACCTTCACAATAGTGAATGTCCAAACCATCAAAGCAATCTTCACAATAGGGATCTCCCTCATAATAGGACATATTGTCTAATTTAGTCCATTCCTCACAACTATCACATGTATCGTAATCATTGTCTTTGGCACAAACAGAACAATACCCATCAACGACAATATCATCATTGTCGAACAATATACAACAGTAATCGCATTCCAACAAATCTAGACTTTTGGCACAATCCTCACAATGATACTTATCATTGTACTCTCGCAAATCATCTTCATCGAACCAAACACCACAAGCTGCACATTCAGCTAGATCATTGAGTTCATTATCACACTTAAAACAACTAGGCATAAGCTACCTCCATTAGTTCATCACAAGCATAGTATTCATTCAAGTCATAAGCCCCAGCATTGCTCCAAACCTCTCTCATAGCTTCAAACTGCTCTACCGGGGTTCTACCCCACAAAGCAGCGCGGACCCCGCCATATCCTAGTCTAGAGGCCCAATCAGCGAAGATAGTATGGGCACGAACCCAGTTCTTGACCCGTTCGGCGTCTAGTGTTCCCTCTAGTAGCCGTATCTCAAGACTACCGTGTTCAGTATAGGCTTTCCAATTCACCCAATAGTATCGCCCCGTTAGGTTAGATCCTAGTCTACGCCAATCATCAGTATGTTTACAATTTAAGTAATCTCGCAATATACTTTTCATAGGCTTGCAATAGTCCACTCGCAATCTAGAGGGGATGGCAAAATGCTTCCAAACATCATAAGTATTATGATAAGCAAAAGCAATAGCTTTTAGGTTATCTGAATCCTCACCTTTTAGGTCAATATGCAAATGAAAACCACACTTATAGTCTACTCTCCAGCCTTGTTTGTCTGCGTGACCACACAGATCGTCAATAGCCTGCAAACCATCATTGCCGTGCAAAATGGCAGAATAGAATTCCATACCCTCCACAGTCATATCCGGTTTAACCCCCCAAGCTGGGTGGCTATAATTATCCCACCCAGAACAACTAGATGTTTCCAATTCGACCCCATAGCGTCTAGGACTGCCAACTTCGTCATATTCGGCACAACCTACCCAATTAGTAGTCTCATCGTCGGCGCACTCAGCACAACGATCACCACGCATGTCCTCATGAGGGTATATTTCCTCACAATTGCTACAATATGTATAGGATTCACTAAAACAACCATCACAATAATTCTCACCGGTACACTCTACATACGTGGTATTTTGATGATACTCTTGGCACCCATTACAAAAGTAAAAATCATACCGTTCTCTACAACACTCACAGTAGGAGTTCTCGTAACAATCTACAAGTTCCCCACAATCCATCCACTTATTACAACCAGTACATTCCGCCATTAGTGCATTTTCGGCACAATCAAGACAATACCACTCAGCATCATGTTCGATTATGTCATTTTCAGGCAACCATATATTACAAGTCTCACACTGTTGCAATCCTCTTCGCTCGGCACAGTTTATACATATAACGTGTGTGTTATCTTGCCCATACAGTCTATTGGCGTCAAAGGGGTCCAGTACACTCATAGGAGGATCAACGAATGGGTCAAACCATCCATTGCAATCTGAACACACCTGCCAGTGCGGAGCTAATTGTTGAGGGGCTAGAGTGATCATGATACTTGCCTTATTGTTTGCTTCATACTACAATTATACACTATGCCCATACAATGTCAAATAAAACTAGCCAGAATTCATAACATTATAGGTGTGTAGGTTGTAGTGGTCATTGTAGGTATGCGGATTCCTAGTGTGTTATTACTTTGTAATAACACACTAGGAATCCGGTCGTCCCTACAACCACGAAGATCATTATAAGCCTAAGGCATGACCACGAAAACCCACATAACCTGCTAATCGGTTATAGAGGTTAATTTTGATTTGACTTCTGGCCCTAATGTGCTATAATTGAGTGTTGACAGGATGGTAGCAGCTAGGAAGATGGCACAAACCATGAGGATTGTGCGGACTGCATCTGTTATACAACGGAAAGAATCGGTGGCGAAATCTATACAACGTAGGATTCGGTGGCGAAATCTAGGTAATGAAAAAGACCCACTCTACCTACGCGGAGTGGGTCTTTTTTAGTACCGGAGGGCACAGATTACGATACTAAGGTTTCGCTTCATGCGAGAGGTCCAGGCTAAGAGAGTCTTTGCATTATTGACAACATCAACTCTCTATACTGTTGCATCCAAGCTCTTGTGACAAATACCGAAAAGGGTCAGAGTATCACTAAAACTATAAAGTAGAAGTTCGGTTGGTTATCACTATGAAATGAACCCCCTAACCCTTCCCAGTATTATTTTCTATCAACTTCGTCCCGTAAATTCAACATGTCGGGATTAAGTGGGAATTGTACTACTTCAAGTGATTCAAAATGAAATAACTCTACAGGGGTTAATTCAAAACCATGTTGAGTAAAATATCCACTCAGCTCTTTAACATCATACATTATGTTATCAATTGACACTGGCCCTTCTAAGCTAATGGCATTTAGCATAATTTCTAGTTTGGGGATACTGTCATAGAACCCATAAACTGTACTACCTTTTACTTTAATTGCTAGTCTAAATATCATAATTACCTCTTTCTTCACGGTACTTTAAGATTTAATAATCCAGTATTCAGTTAGGGTAGTACCACACCCCCTAACCCTTCCCAGTATTATTTGATAAATATTGATACAACCGCAGCAATCACAGAGCCAACTAGCAAAATAGCCAGGGTTGTAAATGTTTTTTGCAGATATATATATGGAATCAACTTATCAAACCACACGGCGGCAAGTCCAACAGCCACACTTGCAATAACACAAGTTAGTGCTGAGTATCCAAATAATTTAGTTAACATAATTAGTTCTCCGCTAAGGTTAGTATTAAAAGTTTATGTTTTCAGCATTATAGCCAGTTTGTTGCTCCTACACACCCCCCACTACCATCCCCAGTATCCATATTGATGATTACTGGGGGATCACAAATTTTGGGTACAAGATTTTCTACAAACAAGACTCCTTTGTCACTGTATATTTCTGTACAATCCTCTGGTCCTACGATAGATTTTCTTGTGTAGTATGATGCTTCTTTGGCTGACTCGGCGACGACTACCCAATGTACTTCCGCTGAGTTACTATACCCCATTGTAAAATTAACAACAAAGATCTTCGTACCTGCTACACTTTCAACTGTAGGGTAGACTTGTACTAAACCAAGACCCTTAACAAGGATGCCCTTGCCTGTAAATTCCCTGCAATGCGATTTACTAATGACTCCTGATTCCCATTTCATATAATCACAAACATACTTAACTGCTTTTTTCTTGGATTTAGCTTTCACTATAACCCTGTATTCCAGGTTTTCAATTACATATAGATTCATTCACCAGCCTCTCTTAATGTTATCTTTCGGTACAACACACCATTGCCACTTGGCTCATCGGCAACCAAGATGCCGCGCTTACGGGCAAGTTCTGTACAGTCTTATTCGCCTGTACAAGCCCAGCCTAAGTATTTATAGTAGTCTATCGACTGTTAGTGAGAGTTTGACAACATGCATAATAAAGTCATAGTCAGTTATTCTCACAGGGTAACTAGGATGATTGCAGTCTTGTAAAAATTGTCTTATACTACAGTCTAGTGTCTCTAATTCCTCTTTAGTTTGGTACCTGGCCCTCAGGGGTCCAGGAACTGTTCTGTCCACAAAGAAATTCAAAGAGGGGTACTGTTTTTCATATTGCAAAGCAATGTCTCGAAGACTCGACCCTATAATTTTATTAGCCTGGTATGCATAAGCACACTGTAACATCATAGGTGAGTCTGAAACAATTATATCTACCCCAGCATTGAGAAATCTTAGTTCCGACCAAAGTTGGTTTCCAAAAACATAAGTGTTTCCAAAAGAATCAAATTGCTTCCCTTCATATGCCCAAGGTTTTATAAACTCGGGCACTAATTCAATTGAATTCACACCTAATTGTTTTAAGTCAGCATAGACCCTTGCGGCTAATGTACTTTTACCAACCCCAGGACCACCATAAAAATTTATTCGTAGGGACATATGTTATTCACCCGTGGAATGACTAAGTATTGTGCCCTTAGAGTCAAAAACAAATTCAGTAAAATAACTACTACTGCTATTGTCCCCGCTCCCAAGGATAACTTTGTCGCCTAATACAACAAATGTATCTGAATGATAACGATCACTGCTCTTTGCGGATCTTGTCAAATTCAACTTTTCGCACAGTAAAATTAAGGTTTGTTGGTCTGTCATGGTTTGTACCTTTAAGTAAGTTCCCAGCCATCGAGTTTCTTATCAATTGATTCTGGGGTTTTGTTTGCTTTCCTACGATTTAGACGATGAATATACTTTTTATACCATTTCTTAAACCTGGGTGCGTTTGTTATCCTGGCTATTCTACTATATTGAGTTGATCTCTTTTTCATTAGTCCTCCAGGGAGGAATCGAACCTCCGGCTATAAGTTTATAAGACTTATTCTCTAACCACTGAGTTACTGGAGGCTATTTTAAGTATACACCCTAAACCACCAATTGTCAAGTTATTTCCCAATAACCTAACACTCGGTGTTCAGTATAAGCAAGGTCTTCAACTATACCATCAATTACTGAGAGAGCATGTCTAGGTACTTCTACAAGAAATCGCCCCTGTCTATGAGCTAGTGCCCAAGTCTTAACAAGTTCAAAGCCTCCCCCCTCTTGGGGACCTAGTAACTCTACTATACCAGCAAATGGCATCCCACCACCATTAAAACCATGCCGATGAGCAATACACCTACAGTAATCATAAGGTCTTCCCCACAATGCGCACATGCTTCTAATAAAGCAGTCTTCTTTTTCAAGGGTACAAATTTCATTCATATAGTATCACAAGCAAGAAACTCATCTATTAGGTGTGCTGCTAATGCGTTTACACCATTTTCACTGTGTTCACTCCACAACTTATTATGAACCAAGACCGTTTTCTGCACGATATAGTGGCTCGTTTCATGTGCGAGTATTGCCAAGGGCTGAACGTACTTATTTTGAGTTGTAACATATATGCTTACATCAGAGATGTCAGTAATTATATAACTATCCATGTTATAGGAGCGACTATATTTCGCCCTACCCGGCTTATCTTCATACCACTCTGAGTCAACAAAAATGTACTCAACCTCAGGGTGGTTGAACCAAGTGATGAACCGTTTGCAAAGATTCAAATCACTAAAATCTATTGTGCCCTGACGCCTAAAAAGTCCCCACTTAGTTGCTTTAAGTAACCACTCGTCAGCTTGATGATTCATACCTGTATCCTCCCATCTTCAAGCTTGCTAGGTCTTCAACCACGGTTCTCTTACCGGCAGCTACATCTACTGCGGGAACCCAGACAGCACCCAAGCCTAGTAGTTTCCAACTTCCACCAGCCCCAACAATTGCAAGTGCCACATCCTTACTCATTAGATACCAACTGCCTCCTCTGGCGGGTAACCACTCAGCATCAACAGGTGTTATGAGTGATTGTGGGATGTAAACTACCAACTCTGCTGTGACGTTATCCGGGATCTTCGTGAATTTAGGGTCATTAAATAAGACGCTATCTAGGGTTATTAGAGCCCCATCCCCCGTACTATCCATCTCACATCGCTTTAGATTGCCGGTTAGAATTGTTTTCTTAATCATCATACCTCCCAAGGCATAAGATGCCAAATGGCCCCATAGACATACGCCCACCAGCACCCCATGGAAATTAGGGTCATAGACCATGTTTTAATAAATGAAGCATCACCTGGTAATTTCTCGAGCCAGTCCAAGTTTATATGATATATAAAAACTGCTGAGAAAAGTCCAAACAGTATATAGAATAATAAAAATAGTTCCATTAGTTCTCCATTAGTTGGTTAACTGCTTCTTCGTAGATTCGCTCTATAAAATCTATTGGATCATTACAGTCTGCAATGTAAATAGTATCCAGGTAGACATAGATGGGTTTGATACAGCACCCCACCACTGCCAGTGTACTACTCTTAATATGTATGTCAAAAGTCTTAAGATGCTTTAGTAGCTTTTTGTATACATCATCATAGGTTCCGCACAACCAGCCACAACTGGCATAATAGACCTCAAAAAGAATACTCTTACACACTTTTTCAGTCAAGAGCACTCTAATACGGTCTACTGGTTGCCACTCATTGATGTCCAAGGATACCTCACCCACAAAAGTCTTGCCTACGAATTTATCACACCGTGTGACTCCATGCAATTTAATACCAACAGTGCCCATGTAATCACGCACCTTGCGTTCAATTCCACTACGGTCACCCCAGAACTTTTTACCGTTTAGTTCAAATTTCATCATACCCCTTTCATATCTTCATCAAATTCATAGTAGCATTGGTTACAGAATGGCCCATGGTCGTCTATGTACAAGGCATCTTCTGACTTCTTACCACACTCGGTACACTGGGCCACTGCTTCTCGTACTTGCTTGCACCATAGATTGTAGTCAACCCTATATGATGGGTGGTAGGCATCAGGGAAATGTTGGTACGTCTGCATTGGTGGATTCTTTAGTACTTCTTTAAGTGTTTTCATACTTGTAGCCCCCTAACTCCTTAACAGCAAGTGATTCAATTACAGCTTTCTTACCTGTTTCCATGTTGTCTACTTGGTTCCAATGTTGATCAGGCCCCACCCGCAGGGTCCATCTACTAGCACTAACAACTGCAAGAACTTCATGCTTATTTATTAAATAAACATAATCCGCGAAGTCAACAGTTTTGTACCATGTAGTGTCCTTTGGTTCCTTGAGTCTTTGATCGAGTGGTACGATTAGTTCTACTACACCATTAATGTCCTTATAACAAATGTCCCCCACCCTGATATCATTTAAGTTTATTATGGCCCTACCTCTTTGTTCACGCGCATAACTATGTAAATGACCGCTTAGCAGTACTCCTCGATGGCTAACTACATACTCATCATGAATTTTCTGATAAAATAGTACTATGACTTCCACTTTTCTTAGATTAGGAACATCATTAAATTTAATGTGTCCATGCTTGGATTCATTTAGATACAATATAGCCGTACCGTCAACGCATTGTTCACACTCATCTAAGATTCCACTTAGGAATATTCGTCTATTTTTCATTTACAAACTCCGCTAATGCCTCGTAACCATCTGCTACTGTTTCCATGATGTCTGCAAGTCGTGCTCTTTCTGATTGAATGTACACTGCCCGTGCTTCTTCTTCAGTATGAAACAAAACATCCTTAGAGTTTATATACACGTTCTTGAGTGAGTAATGATTCTTCAATGAGTCAACTGGATGCATAGTCCACGCCATACCCATATCAGCCTGGTTAATATGAAGCTCCCCTTGCCAAGGTTTTACCACAGGCAATTCTTCACTCCAAATAGCATGGGGAGCAATGCACCAGTATGTTTTGTATTTTTCAAATTTCATATTTGTATCCCGCTAATTCTAGTATCTCTTCGGCTATCCTAATCTTCTCGCCCCCCAACCTAGCCACCTCAACCTTAATGTAAGCCGCCTTGGCCTCTGCTTTCGTGTGGAATAAAAATGAGTCTTCCAGTAATCCGTGAACAGCATCGAAGGGGCCGCTAGCATTCACAGGATACAGACTATATACGTCCCCATTGGTGTTATAACTAATATGAAGATTCCCCTCCCAAGGCTTCACAACCCAAGGAGCCGTAGTCTTGATGCACCAATATGTTTTACCTTGTTCAAATTTCATTCTTAGGGTCCAAACAGTATAGTTCCACACGCGAAAGCGCCTTGGAGATCAGGCTCGTTTTTATTACATCACAGTTAAACAGGGCTTGCTCTTCTCCTAAGAAAATCTGCCCCTCGTCTATTTCCATAACTACATGTTGTAAAACTCGTGCTATTTCACGTTTTATTTCAATTTGGGTACCAGTGTAAACCACATGGCCATACCGGAACTGGTACTCTTTTGGGGTACGGTCTGTGATTTGTTGTAGAATCTCTTCAGCAGTTCCCGTAAAATTTTGTCCATTGTATCTAAACTTCATCTGAGTCCCCCATAAAAGAAATGTTATCATAGCCATGCCAATTACCAGACAAAAGACTTACCCGCTCACAGGCCCTAGAGGTACTATTGGGTCGTTCATCTACTGGTACCCATTGGGTACCATCCCATGTGGCTTCAAATTGATGGCAGGTTGTTACCCTGACACTGTGAACCGCACCTACCTCTACTATTTTGTTTGTCGTGCAGCAGTAGTGGGCACAGCCTACGCCCTCATCAAACGAACCTAGATAGGCTGTCTCCCCACAGTACGGACACGGGATTATCTTCGGCACCGGGAACACTGTTGGTTTATCATTCATTGTTCATCTCCTTAGCAAGCCAAGCTGCCGCCTCTTTGCCTCTTAGTATCTTACCAGTTGGAAACTGGATATATCTGTCAAACTCATCCCCATGCCCGCAGCAAGCATTCATGACGCCGGGGAGAGTCCCAAGGCAAGCATCATGCCCCTCCGAGGTCTTGTGAAGCCTACAGTTGCCACACAGCCGATCCTCCCAGGTTTCCACCGTAGGCTCTTTTGTATCTGAAAACATCCATGCACCTTCATCATGTTCAATCTTGTGCCCCTTAAGGCTGCTAGTTATCATCAGTCATCTCCTCATAACAGGCCGGGCACAGGGGTCCATGCCAAGCAGTACAAATACGCCCCCAATGAAAGCTCTCTAGCTCTATCTCCAGGGTATCATCCTCACAACGCCCCGTGGGGTCGTCGCACTCGACACAAAGCTGCCTGGTACTATTATGAGGTCTTATCATTTATTCCTGACTCCCAAGAAAGATTTCCCGCAGGTATTTGTCACAACATTGTTTACAGAAAGGACCCTCTTTGCTATCTCCATCCCAGACATATTGATCATCCGTATTTGGATAGTTAATAAACCGCTCACAAAAATTACAAGCACGTTTGCAATAACATTCCTCACAAAATGGACCCTTGTCTCTAACCCACAAGGCACCCTCACATCGCTCTGTTGGTTCATCGCATTCGACACAAATCTGCCGGGTACTTCGGGCATTGATTCGTGTATGGCTTCTAGGATTCATAACATTCCTTACAAAGCGGGCCATAACTATAACCACCCATGGATGTTTCCTGCCAAGTCCATAAATCACCTTCATACTTTTTACATTCAACACACTGGTGAGTATCACAACACTGTTTACAAAATGGCCCTCGTTTAGTATCACCGTCTAAAATATATTGGGAATCGTTATTAGGCCTTCCACACAAGGCACAAATACGGTTATCATAACATCTAGGACAATACGGACCTTCAAAATCACCACCAGTCCAGACCCACAGGCTACTTGATTCCCATCTCCCCGTGGGCTCATTGCAGTTTGTACACCTCTGATTTGGTTTTCATCTGTATTTCCCCGCCCTCCAGTTACCTATAATCTTATATGGTTTACACCCCGGGCTAAAAAAGACAACTTCTTCACTTAGTATATCGCTACTTAGATCATAAATAGCATCGTACTCCGTATTACCTATTCCCCGGCAAATAGTATCCAGGCGGGCACTAGTAGTAAACTCCACTTTAGCGCCTGTGGCCCTCCACTTATTTTTAAGTGTAGCAATGAACTCCCCATCCCTTTGTGCTAGATGCACAGTCAGGTTGTAGTCTTCCACCCACCTAACAAACCCGCTTAGGGCCGGAATGTGTTGGTCATAAGTTTTGACAATTCTCATACTAACTCCTTGACCACAGGCCAATACCATTCCCACCCTTTAACTACCATAAGCCTAGGTGTCATTATTACAGGCTCTTTGGATTTTATAAAAGGCTCAAATATCTTTGGAACATTATCCGAAAATGAAGCAAACCAAGTAACTAAAGTATTAGTTTCATTGTGATTAGCGCTAAACAAGACCTCAAAGGTATGAAAGGTTACTATTCCATTGGGTCTTACTCTTTTAGTAATTACCCCTAAGAACCTCCCCTCAATGTAATCTCCTAGATTTATTGGTTCCTTTTGACCTGGGAGACTTAGGAGAAAGCTCCCCTTATTGATTTTTGAACTTAACCATACAAAATGCTCAATCATGATAATACCATAAGACACATAATATAACAAGTCCACAACACAACCTGAAGTACAATAAGAGTAGTCCACATTCGCCTGTAATCCTTACCTATATCCTCAAGCACTTTATCCAACCGAGTAGTTTCTTCTGTAATCCACTTATTTATTTTGTCCATACTATCCCCACACCTGCAAGTCATCAAGGCCATCTTGGTGCTCTACAAGTCGTCGTGTGACCTCGCAGCCCCTCTCCAGTCGAGCCTTGTAACAACGATTGCATACCAGTCCACTTGGAGCATTACTTATGGGGGTCTTGTAGACCACGCTTGCACAGCTTACCAGCTTATCACAGTCTATACACTTAATCATCTTAGGCCAAGCTTTGGCATAGGGTTTTGCTGGAATAGTTGCCCTTCGACCTTATGTATCCTAGCCTCTAACTCTTCTACCCTGGACTCTAGGGACACTTCTCCAATGCCAGAATCTTTTATAAGTCGCTTTTCCCAACAAGCCTCACAGAATGGGCCACACAACCCTACCCAATAACCATCATGGGGTCTTGAACATATTACACATAGTTCAATCATATTATGACACTTTACCATGGATTCCTCCCCAACTTATGTCAGACACACTTATAAACCCTTTAGCGATGTACAGAACCCCTATGTCTTGAGGGACCCCAACAAATTTACAAGAAGTAATCGAGTTACCTCTTATACACCACAATTTTTGGTCTTTGCTAAACATTATTTCTCCTCTAATCTAGCTTTGTAGGAGTCCCGCTCCCTGCGAGTGGCTTCCAAGTCAAATATCAAGTATTTCACCTGTAGTCTAAGCTCGATCAAGATTTCTTTGATACCTTGCAATATCTTTTCTTGCTTTATGTAATCTTCCCGTATACGAATGGCTAGTGAACCGATAGTTCCTATATATTTTTGTGGTAAACCACTGACTGCAAAGATCAATCTTTCTATTGCATTAAGCATAATGTTTCTCCTAGTACCAGTGTATCACCTGTTAAACCACATAACGTGCGAAAATGAACTATCTACTGCACCCCGAGTTACCTCTGACGGTGATACTTGTTTTCCTGATATTGCATCATCAGTCGCATAATAACCAGTGCCATCATAGTCGATGAAATAGTTTGATCGACAGGAACCTACGAATTCTGCCAGCCGCATATGCTCACCATAATCGGGCAGGGGCTCTCGCTGTAACTTCAGTGTGCGATTTACATGTCGATTCCACACTCGCTGGGCAGTTAGTACTGAACTCCAACGAGAGCATGTACAGCCATCGAGCCAGCACTTATGCTGCAAGTGTCTATTCAGAATCTTATTTGCTTGGCGAATCTTCATTGTTTCTTTTAGTACCGTCGAATGGCCCTATGTAAGCATCTAAAGCAATCTCTGCTTGCCTTAAAGCTGTTCTTAATTGAGCTATTCGTGCCATTTCAGCCTTAATATAAGCCTCACGAGCCTCATCTTGTGTTTCAAAGACCTCAGATGGAGAGAGTATCTGATATATACTCTCATTGAATTGGTAAAATATTTGTTTAGGTGGACAGGGTTTACCAGTCTCCAAATCTTTTACATACCATACTAGTTTAGTTTCATTCATTAGTCAACAGTCTCTAATATAGTCAAGTAATTGTTGTTTCTCGATGTCCAACTCTCTTTGTTGCCGGGCTAAACGGTCTGTTTGAGCTTTAATGTAACCCACACAAGCCAACTCATAAGTATCAAAGACAAGGTTCTTAGAAATCATAGAGTACATTTCATCAGTGTACCAATTATATATTTGCCAAGGTCTACGAAAACCGCCTGTTGGAGCATCTAGTATACACCACACTAGTGTTTCATCTTTATTCATGTTGTCCAAATGCTCCAGATACCGTAGCCTGATACACACAGGGCTAGTGCAACCACAATAAGCAACGCTTGCTGCTTAAACCTATGAATTCTTTCCCATTCCCGTGAAGCCCATTCCTGAAACTCAGTCTCAGACATCTTTAGTATTTCTTTTCTTTTCATCCCTAACTACCGCCTTATATTGTCTCTTAGGCCACCCAATCAGCTTATTTGACAGTGTAGCCCACCAACTCATAGGTTGAGCTTCCATTTTGAAAAAAGATCCACGATACAATAAAGCTAGTCCTCTTTTTGACCATGTTTTGGGAATGTTCATAGTTTATCCACTACCTCTTGTGCAACCTCCCGTGGAGGTCTGTTTAATTCTTTGCCCAATGCCATACAAAAGTTGCATTGGTAATCTACTCCAGGCTGATGACTCTGCCGAATCATGCCTATATACTTATCAGCATTAGGTGTCATGGTCTCCAAGACAGGATAAATACACGCCTGGAGCCTTTTCACGATACAGCGTTTCGTTCTTCTTCTGTATACACTATGCTTGCACTAGCACCCGCCCCTGATTTATTTCGACTTCTTGACACCGCACATGACATAGTTTCAAAGGTGTCACGCATATTTTTAGGATCATACTGTAGTGTGGAACCTTTGGAAATACCGAGTGCAGTACCATCAGCAAAGGTATTCGCATCTGCACCAATGTCTGTTAAATCATTTCTCATTTTGTTACTCCTTTGTCCAAACTTTTAGGTTCCTAACTATTACTGTTCCAACAACAGTCCCTACAATCTTCTTATAGGTATAGTCCTTACCCTCTTCTGGGAGACCACACATTTCTAGTATGTCTTTAGCATCTTGTCTACACTCAACACAGGGTGTTGCATCTAATGCCAACTGAACCTCCTCAAGATTAAAGTCTCCTAGTATAACTGTCTCCCATAAAGGCTCATAGGAGGCTGCGCCACTTTTAATCGTAATCTTATGTGCTGTTACTGTTTTCATGCTATGTCCTTCGGAGTGGCGTACACCCCATAAATTTGGTTAGGGAGAGCACTGAATACATGGCTCACACAAACTAGGATATGTTTACCCGTACCCTTCATATCTGGCCCCCCATATCTACATTGTTTAGGTATCGCTTGAGGGGTTTCAGCCCAAAAAACCTGTGCTCCGAACCTAAAGAGGCTTTGATCCGCTACCTTTTGCTGCCATTCTAAGGCATCCCATTCATTAGGAAAAATAAACGCCACAGGGACACTCTTAGATTTACCTTCAATTGTAATAGTAACTGTTTCGGTTTCACCTATAACTTCCACAGGTGCATTCATACTTTGTTCCCAATACCACATTAGTTTTTCTCCAAATCACTTAGTAGTTTCTTTGTTTGTGTTGCATATAGTTGATTCTCTGCTATGATTGCATTTATTTCTTCCAACTTGTCTTCAAGGTAGACCTTGTAAACCTTAAATGCCGCTTCTCTCGTATGATAAAGATCGAATTCGGGGGCATGGTAACTGTTTCCAGCATATATTGAATACCGTTTAACCCCCGCCCAACAACCTAAAAGAACACACCGAGTGCATTCAATTGGTTCAATACTATTTTTTTGATAATGCCACATTATGTTTCCTCTGTATGGAACCCACTACCCCACTGGGCTGGTTCAGCACACCCCTGGCACACTATACCTGTTTTGAGTGAACACCAGTCGGTTACTACTCTAGTGCATTGAACACACCTAGCCTCTATGACACCAAAGTAACAATCATCACAGAGCCACGCATCCATGTCATGCTGACGCTCGAACTCCTGCCCACAATTTGTACAAATGTCCATTAGTTTTTCTCCATAACCTGTACTCGAACAAACTTACAACCAGGGCGATACATTTTGCACCACTCTTCAGAGGTGATTGGCCCCCCTGGTACACGAACGTCTTTATTAGATATTGTTGGTCTACGAAAGTCCTTCATCCTGAAATAATCCAGTTCAACATATCCCGGGTTACTACTCTCAGGACCATAGATGATTGCCCAACCTTCAGCTAGTATATTTTCTTTCATACTCAAGTATACCCTATAAATACCACTGTGTCAAGTTAATTTACCATTGTTCCAAAGCTACTAGACCTACAGGGATGTTCAAAACCTTATAATAGGTCCCCTTACCGGGTTCTGGAAACTTTACTTCTGATAGAATCTTAGAAGCAGCCTTTAGCAGGCCCCTATCATACTGACTCTTTTCTGCTGCTAGTTTTTCCAGTAGTATCTCTGCAATTTGTTCCTTTGTAGGGGGCTTTTTTGATTTTCGATTCCACAGTAATTCAATACCCTTACCACGGTATATACTTAGTCTATACATAGTTACTCCTAATTATATTGATAATAGTCTGCGCTAACGCTCTTAACAATCATTCTTCCTAGCCTACCACCACGAGCCTCTTCCAAGGTCTTAATGACAATCCCTTCTCGAATATTATGAGTCGTGGAAGGGGCAAATGATGAACCATCAGTATACTCCTCGATAAGCTCATTGTAGAACCGTCCTTCATACAATACAGGAACCACAGGAATATCATATCTCTTGCACATTGCAGCCAACTCCGGCCAATCCATATATTTGCCATTAAGCATGGCGTCAAAGACCTTGAATCCTCTAGAGACTCCGTAGTCCAAAAATTGTATTCCTTTTCCAAATATTTCGCCATATAGTGTTAGATTAAATCCCATGGCATTATTGTCTTCAAGGCATTCTTTTACTATTGGAAGGGAAATACCAAATACTGAGTCCTCTGATCTGAGGCGTCGATGACTACCTACAAAATATTCACCTTGGCAAACACCTACACGCCCTGACATCCCATGTATCTTTTCAGTGATAACAACGTCCCGACCTCGGAATACACCACGATGCTTGTAATAGTGTTGTATATTTGTATACACAAAGATACCTGGTTTGTCTAGAGACCCTGGACCGTGATACTCCGGCGGCTGCCAGTGGATCGCGCCAAAAGCGTTTGTAAGGTTTGTGCCCACTTTGGTTTGAGTCTTGATACCAAACCCAAAGCTAGCCGCCCCTCTTAGCCTGATAGCTCCTACGCGATTACCCTTCTTAAGGTAGGGTACAATCTCTTTAGGGATTCTTGTTGGGTCTACAACTGTGTCCGGCGGGAAGTAGATGCAACTATCCCCGACTTCAAAGTCTCCTCGGCTATTAATAAACTGAGTGCCTAGGACACCTATGATGTCTAGTCGGTCTGCATTAGGATGAGTCTCTACAGACTCTACAGCGACAACTACAACGATCTCTTCTTGGATGTGATTTTGTTCTTCAATCATTTTCAACTTTCTTATATGTTTCACATTCTTTGGGGACTACAAATGCTCCAAATGGCACACCACCATTGTCATCAGTGGTTGGTTGATCTCCAATAGCCCCAGCAAATGAACTATTAACGAATGCAAGTGGTACTGCCTCACCACCATACTCGGCGTGTAAGCCATCAGGGAAATACCTCCCCCAGCTTTTCCCACATACACAAGAAACCTTTATAGTATGAATCTTTCTTACGTCATGACATTTTTTACAAAAGATTAGTTTCATTATGTCTCCTTAATCAAATCACGGGCTTTTTCAATCTTACAACCTACAATGTTATTAGTGGCATCAGAATAGAATACTGTTAAGCGATCAGTAACACTGACTGCATAACAGCGCTCACCAGTAAAAAATAATGAAATATAATCACCATCTTCAAAGTAATGTGGGTTGGGCGAAAAGCCTTTGGCTTCTTTACCCTTAAGGTACTCATCTAAGTATTGATTCATTGAATTAATTCCCTATTCTT
>SDBS01002724.1_pt1 | contig 17529 bp, 15 predicted proteins | sample 2277091 | NCBI WGS metagenome assembly SDBS01 (sample SAMN10404972, study PRJNA504765) | marine sediment metagenome | isolation source: marine sediment core GS10_PC15, 163 cmbsf | place: Arctic Ocean: Southern Knipovich Ridge | collected 2010 | reverse complement strand
ATGTTATCTTCTATGGACAAGATGCCGGAAGTAGATTCTTCTGGGATGAAAGCAAGATGGCTTTGCGAGCAGGGAAAGTAACAGGAACAGAATGGGATGATGCTAATGTGGGTCTTTATTCTGTAGCTTTTGGTTTAAACACTCAAGCCACAGTAGATTATTCTTTTGCTGCGGGCGCCGACACCATTGCCAGCGGCATCGGCTCCGTTGCCATGGGCGATTCCTCCATTGCCAGCGGCAACTCCTCCGTTGCCATGGGCATCAGAACCACCGCCAGCGGCTACGACTCCGTTGCCATGGGCTACAACACCACCGCCAGCGGCCTGGACTCCGTTGCCATGGGCGACTCCACCACCGCTAGCGGAGATTACTCCGTTGCCATGGGCTCCGGCACCACCGCCAGCGGAGATTATTCTTTTGCAATGGGCTACAACAGCATTAGCAGTGGAGATTACTCCGTTGCCATGGGCTCTTCTGTTAATGCCTATCAAGACAACTCCTTTGCCTTTGGAAAGGACTTCACTAACAACACAGCCAGCTCTTTTATGGTTGGGTTTGCTGCGACACCGACTTTACAAGTAATAGATGGAAAGGTAGGAGTTTATAGATTACCCACTACAAACGCCTTAGAAGTTGAGGGAAATGCTTCTAAAACTACAGCAGAAACATGGTTAGCGAACTCCGATGTTAGAATAAAAACAGACATTGAGGGTTTAAATAATGCTCTTAATATTATTAATCAGCTTCGCCCTGTTAAATTCCGCTATACCGATGAATACAGGGCAGAACATCCGTCTATAGAAGAAGACCGTTATTATTACAACTTTATAGCCCAAGAATTCCAAGAAATATTCCCTTACAGTGTGAAAGAAGGAGGAGATGGTTATTTGCAAATAGAGACCAGTGGTGTTCAGCCATATTTGATTGCGGCAGTTCAGGAATTAACCGGACGGGTTGATGAATTAGGGGGGATAATTGGCCCGTTTGATGAAGGCGGTTCAATAGACGGTGGTATTACAATCAATTCGTCATTTATAGGGAAGATAAAGACAATTCTTAAGTCTCTCGGGTTGGCTATTGAAGATGGAATTGCCTTCATTAAAGATTTGACCGTAGAAAAATTAACCGTAAAGACAGTAGCCCGAATTAATAAATTAGAGATGGTTGACCAAGCAACAAGCCAAGTTTACTGTACCTGGATTGAAAATGGAGAGTGGGTTAAAAATAAAGGCAGTTGTATTAAAATAGAAGGATGTATGGATTCCAGTGCCTTGAATTACAATCCCGAAGCAACAGTAGATGATGACAGTTGTGAGTACCTAATTGAGGGGTGTACTGATTCTGAAGCTGAAAACTATAATTCTGAAGCGACAAAAGATGATGGTTCGTGTACCTATGTTGATATTCATCCTGAACCTGATGTTTCGGAAGGAAATACAACTACAACACCGGTGATGTAGTTTAATTTAAAATTGGGAATTGAAAACAATTAATTCAAAAGAGTGAAAAAAAGTTAAATTGATGGTTTAAGATAAAAATCAGTATCTGGATTTAGGTTAGATACTGATTTTTATCTTAAAAAATTATGTTGAAACTTTTAGTTGGAATTTTTTTATTATCTCTCCCTTTTATTTTAATAAGAAGATTTAAAAATAAAAGAAAAGGGTTTTTCTTTGTTCTTTTTTTGGTAATCAGTTTTCATTTATTTTTAGCTTTGATTACCCAGTTTTTCGGGGTGTTTCAGTATTCTCTAATTTTGGGAGCCAATCTCGTATTTGTTGCAGTTTGTCTGCTATTGGCTGGCTTGCCTCGTAACGCATGTTCGTATGCGTTACAGGGCTTGCAGAAACTTAAATTAAAAAAGATAGACCTTATTTTTTTAATTGTAATAGTAATTAGTTTTTTGTGTCTTTATTCTGTGCATTACGATTACACGGGTAAGATAAACATAGCGCCTGATTTGCGTTTTAGGGATGTTGAAAATATGAGTTATCCTTATCCCTATTTCTCAGATGAATGGTATGCCGTCTCTTTTATAAAATACTCTATTAATTCGGGGAAACTTCCTTTAGTGAATCCTCTGGCAGATAATACTCCTTTTCCTAATTTAGAAATATCTTTCCATTCTTTTTCAGCTGAGATATTTTTGTTTTTAGGATTGGATCCTTTAAAGCAATATACGCTGGTAACAATTTTTGTGAACCTTTTAATAATTTCTCTTATTTATTTCTTTTTAAGGATAAATAAAGTAAACAAGTTTTCTGCTGCAATTTCTTCTCTTTTTGCTCTTTATATCACCAATGGAGCCAATCTTCCCGGAATATGGAATTTACTTCCTTTAAGTTTAGGAATCTTAAGTTTATTAATCGGGTTTTGTTTTATTAGTTTAAAAGAGAAGAAAATGGCAGTTTTTTCCTCTCTTTTAATTTTTCTATTTTATCCTCCTTTTCTACCTTTTTATTTTTTAGGATTAATTGTCTTTCTTTTTTGTTCTTCTTCTGGGAAAAAGGAGGTGACGAAGCTTTTAGGGATGGGTTTGTTAATAGTATTATTGGCTTCTTTGCTTCTTTCCTTTGTTGCTTGGAAGATTTTTGCTGATTGGGGTGGGGTTTTGGAACATTTAAAATCTAAAGTTTTTTACACTTCCTTTACCCCCGGAGCTTTTCCTCACTTTACTTTCTATTATGTAGTTCCTGTTTTAGTTATTCTCCTAACAGTTTTAGCAATTCCTTTTCTTTTTAAAAAAAAGAAGTGGCTTTTGTTTCAAATAATCGCAGGTCTTCTATTCTGGTTTTATTATTCTTTTTCTATGCAGAGGGTCATAGTAGACTATGAAAGAGTTGTTTTCTATACAGCTATTCTTTTAATTATCGCTTCGGGTTTTGGCTTGCAAAGGCTGATAGATTATATTAAAAAGGAAACAGAGAAAACTGCTCATTCTGGAATAAATTATGTCCAAATAGGCGTTATATTTATCTTTTTTATCTTATCTTTCTTTTATACTCAGAATACTGGCTGGACGCACCTAACTCTTACTGAGCAGAAAACCGGAATAAAATATATGCCGGCTGCTCCAGCTAATAATTATCTAACAGAGGAAGATTTAAAGATATTTAAAGATATTAAAGGGAAAAGATTTCTTAGTATTCCCTGGAAAGGAACGGTGATTGGTGTCGCTACTGGAAATTATCCCGTGGCTACGAAATCCGGGACCATTTCCATAAATTACAAAAGATATCAAGCTTTTATGGAAGCTAATTGCCAAGAAAAACTTGAAATGGTTAAAAAATGGAATATAGATTATGTTTATTCCCATGAGTTCGGCTGTAAAGAGTTTGAACAAATAACAAAAAGCAAAGAAGGCTTGGTGTTGTATAAATTTCAAAAGATTAAAGAAGAGAATAAATAATGGAATATAAAAAATATTACCAGAAAATAAAAAGTATTTTTGGTTTAAGTTTATCAATAGCAAAAGCAGGTTTTAAGTTGAGAAATGAGGGAACCTGGTTGGGCGTCTTTTGGTATTTGTTAGGCCCTGTTTTAACATTCTTACTTATGTTAGGGATATTCCATAATAGACTTGGGCAGAATATTCCCTCTTACCCCCTATATCTGCTTTTAGGAGTTATCTTGTTTAATTATTTTCAAAAGATAAGCAGTGAATCTACAAAGATTATACGTGGAAGTACAGGAATAATTAAATCAATAAATTTTCCAAGAGAATCACTTATAGGCTCAGTAGTTTTGAAAACCATTTTTTCCCATATCTTTGAGATAGTTATCTTGATTATATTTCTTGTATTCTTTGGAATTCCAATAAAAACAATGGTTTTTTATCCTATAATCCTGTTTTTTCTTTCAATCTTTTCTTTTGGAGCGGCTCTTATTTTAGCTTCTTTAGGAACATATTTTTTTGATTTAGATAATATATGGGAGTTTGTTGTTAGGTTGATATGGTTTGCTACGCCAATATTTTATGCAACCGGAGGACAAACAAGGCTGTTCATATTTAATTTGTTTAATCCAATGTATTATTTTATTACGGTAGCAAGGGATATTATTATCTATGCAAGAATACCAGAGATGTGGATGATTTTAGGAGTAATTGGTTATAGTTTATTATTCTTGGCTGCGGGATTGTTTATATTTAATAAATTAAAAGTTAAATTTGCTGAGTTAATATGAAAAGAATAATTACAGAAAACATATCAAAGGATTTTAGAATAGGATTTAAAAAAAGGCAAACAACTTTAGCTAGGGTTATATCTCTTTTTTCAGGCAAAGTGCCTAAAAAAACACTTCACGCTTTGAAAAATGTTTCATTCTTTGCTGAATCTGGAGAAATTGTTGGTATTGTGGGAAAGAATGGCTCCGGCAAGTCAACATTGCTAAGAATTCTTACAGGTATTTATCCTATCTACAAAGGATCAAAAACAATAAATGGGAAAATAGTTCCATTAATAGGTCTTGGAGTTGGGTTAAATACAAGATTAACAATGACAGAAAATATATTTTTAGTTGGCTCTCTTTTTGGGTTGAGTCAAAAAGATATTAAACAAAGGTTTAATTCAATGGTTGAATTTTCAGAACTTGGAGATTTTGTTAATACAAAACTTTACCAGTTTTCAATTGGAATGGCGCAAAAGCTTGCATTTTCCATTGCTATACATTGCAATCCTGATATTTTGCTTCTTGACGAGGTTTTTGCAGTTGGTGATGTGAGTTTTAGAAAAAAGAGCGCAGAAAAGATAAAAGAATTAGTTAGAGATGGGGCAACAGCTATTTTTGTTAGCCACGAGCTCTGGATGGTTGAGAAATATTGCAATAGGGTAATTTGGATGAGTAAGGGGGAGATTGTGAAGCAAGGCGAGACAAGAGAAGTTGTTGGGGAGTATAAGAACCTCTCGCTTCGCTCGAGAACCTTGATTCGCTAAGGTAAAAATATATGGTCTTGAAATAAGAACCTGCCTCGCTAAGGCTCGACAGAACCTTGATTCGCTAAGGTAAACATATATATCTTGAAATAAGAACCTGCCTCGCTAAGGCTCGACAGAACCTTGATTCGCTAAGGTAAACATATATATCTTGAATTAAGAACCTGTCTCGCTAAACGCTCGACAGAACCTTGATTCGCTAAGGTAAACATATATATCTTGAAATAAGAACCTGCCTCGCTAAACACTCGACAGAACCTTGATTCGCTAAGGAAGAGATATAATCTTGAATTAAGAACCTGTCTCGCTAAACGCTCGACAGAACCTTGATTCGCTAAGGTACACCCGGGTAATTTGCAAAACAAATTATTTAACCGGGTTAATATATATTCTTGAATTAAGAGGTTAGAAACAAAATGAAGAAATATATCGTCGTAACAACAATTAATTCTAAATCAGATGCAATAAAAAAATTAGAGAGTATGGGTGGATGGAATATTGTGATAGTTGGCGATAAGAAAAGCAAGAAAATTGATTCTACGGATAATCTTATTTTCTTATCTATTGAGGACCAACAAAAGCTAGAATTTGATTTTGTAAAGATGTGCCCATACAATCATTATGCAAGAAAAAATATTGGGTATCTGTATGCAATTCAGCAAGGAGCTGACGTAATATATGAAACAGATGATGATAACATCCCCAATAGTTCTTGGGGTATGCTGGATTTCAAATGTTCAAATGAATGCCGATCTAAAAATAAATTCATTAATATATACAAATATTTTTCAGAAAATTTTATTTGGCCTAGAGGGTTCCCATTGGATCAAATACAAGGAAATAATTTTAAAGTAAAAAAAGGCCCTTGCCAAAAAGTAGGTGTTTGGCAGGGTTTAGTCGATAATGAACCCGATGTAGACGCAATCTTTAGATTGTTGTTCAAACAGAATATAAAATTTAAGGAAAAGGAACCCATTTTTATAAAAGAAAATAATTATTGTTCTTTTAATTCACAAAATACATTTTGGAATAAAGAAATATTTGCAGGACTATATCTACCAACAACAGTTAGTTTTAGGTTTACAGATATTCTTAGGAGTTATATTGCCCAAAAATTGATGTGGCAACAAAATCTTTGTCTCGGTTTTACAAAACCAAGTGCCCGTCATGATAGAAATCTACATAATTCTATAAAAGATTTTAAAGATGAGATCGAATGCTACCTGAATGTTAAGCCAGTAACTAAACTTTTGGACTCAATTAAAATAACAGGAGATATTTTTGAAGATCTTAATCTCATCTATAAAAATCTAGAAGAATCTGGATTTGTTGAATTAAAAGAACTAGATTCCTGTAGAGCATGGGTAAATGATTTAAAGCAAATAAATAGTTTTCATTTTAGATAAATTTTAATGAAAGTCAAAATGTCAAAGAAGAAATTTGTTTATCTTGTTCAAAGCGAAGCTGGTCTGCCTGATAATATCAAAGATTTAAGAAGCAAGGATAGCGATGTTATTGTTCTCTCATGGAAGAAACCAGTCCAAAATACAATCTTTTTCCCTTTTAGTACGTGGACGGAAGGAAGAAACCGTCTACTTAAGGAAGTGGTTGACACAGACTACTTATACTATATTTTTATTGACGAGGATATTAGACTGGAAAAGACAGACTTTTATAAGGGTAAAGAAAAGTGTCTATGGAGACTGTTTGAGAGATTCTTGCTGGATTATGAGCCAGTAGTCGGAGTTCCTGATTATAACTGTTATTTATGGGATAGGGCAGAAAAAGAAGTAGAATCAACTAATAAATTTGATCCATGTGTCACAGCAATCCATAAAGATGCATTAAAGATATTACTTCCTTATTATGATGGCCATGATAGAATTACATGGTGGTTTAGCAGTAATTATGTAGAATATATCTCTAATTTACTCTATCCATCCCATATTCTGCGATATAATGCAATTGGGGTAATTAATAAAAAAAGGAGGCCCTACCCAAGAAGTGGGAGATGGGAGATAGTAAATGAATTTTTATATAAATCTATATTATCTCCAAAATTAAAGAAGAAATTCCAGTCATTCCCTGATGTGCATTTTAACAAGAAGGTTGAGAGAAAAAACCAATCATACGCACTCAATAGAAAGAAATTATCCAAGTTATTTAACCTTGAACATCCGTTCTGGAAGAAGAAATGTGAGATTTTCTGTGATATTAATGGAATGAGGCAAGATTCAGTAGGCCATAAATATCCAAAGTTTCAAAATCTGGGAGAATTTATGAATAAACATTATGGGGTAAAATTGACATCTTTATTTTTTACCCCACTCGTATTCGCCCGGGAAATACAAAAATCATTTAAGCAATTTTTGAAATTGTTTGATAGGGCTAGTGGCAGAGTGGGTATTTATTTAAAAGAACACCTTCCCCTTATTTATAATAAGATACAAAAATATAAGAAATGAAAAATAAGAGATAAAAAATGGAATATATAATACCAAGCATAGGGCGATGTGGGTCAAATTTATTAACTTCACTGGTTTCAAAAGCTTCTGGCAAAAAGATTAGATATGTTGGCTCGTATGATAAGTTGGATAAACACGATGGATGTGTAAAAAAAGAACTGGTTCAAAGTTACAATTACCTTTAATATTGCAAAGAGTAATAAAACTTGTTTACTAAAATGATTTCATTCAAAAATTTAGGAGGCTGTGGGTTAGGAAATCAATTATTTAGGTATGCCTTTTTGAGAAGCACTGCTCTTCGTTTGAGAGTGAAATTCTATTGTCCTAAATGGGTAGGCGACGATATTTTTCTATTGGGTGATGGAAATGAAAGAGAAAAAGAGCAACTAAGAGATATTAATAAGGTTTATATAGAACTAAGAAATAGTCACGGATTTAACAAAAGTGCCTTGTATATCAAAGACCACACTGATATAAACGGTTGTTTTCAAACAGAGAAATATTTTTATGATAAAGAAAAAGTAAAAAAGTGGTATACTTTTAGAGAAAAAAAAATATCATCTGTGAAGGAAAAGTATAAACATATTGATTTTTCCAAAAGCGTTGGTCTCCATTTAAGGTTTGGAGATAAGAAAAAACTTCCTGAGTATTATAATCCTTCATTTGAATATTATGCTGATGCATTATTGAGAGTTAAGCACAAAGAAAATATCCTAGTATTTTCTGATGAAATAAAAATAGCAAGAAAAAAACTTAAAGGTTTGAAAGGAAATGTTATCTATGTAGAAGGGAACAAAGATTATGAAGATCTTTATTTAATGAGTTTGTCCCATGATTTTATTTGTTCGGGCTCTACATTTAGCTGGTGGGGGGCATGGCTAAACAATTATCGTGATAAAACGATTGTTGTTCCAAAAGAAGGGCTTTATAGGCCTGATTGTAAAAAGAAGTGTATTGATTATTACTGTAATGGGTGGCTGCAAATAAGGGCACTTAGGAAAGGAATGTTGGATAATTATTGGGTGATATATATCTTATGCTTCCCAAACACTATTGGCAGAGAAATCGATAGGATTATCGGGCTTTTTGGAATTTATTTAAAAAAGAAAAACCCTAGATTGTATTTCACCTTAAAGAACTTAAAAGGAGAAGGAGGATGAATCAAAAAAAATTAAAAGAATGGTCGCTTGAAAAAAGATAGTTAAAATGTTATCTGAAAAAAAGATTATTGTTACGGGGGTTTTAGATGATTCATAAAAAAACAAAACCATTAATGAATAAACTAAGGATAAATAGGGTGATGTTTGAAAGAGGATTATTTTCTTATTTGCACACCATGATTATTGCTGCGTATTATTCTGAGAAAGAAAAGGTTGAATTATATGTTGACTGGAGTGATGCTGATAATTATTTGGATAAGAAAATGAACCTGTTTGATCATTTTTTTGAGCAGCCATTTGGAGTCAAATCAATAGAAGGGTATGAGATTGTGGAAGATGATTGTGATTGGAATAGATTTTGGAATAAATTTTGGGTGCCTTTTCATAAATCTGTTATTAGTCATTCCCAAACCTATATTACAAAGCCAGATGAGCGAGAGAGGTTTTCCAAACTGGTTAGAAAATATGTCAAAATTAAACCCCACTTTCTTGCAAAGGTAGATAATTTTTATATGAAATATCTTTCTAAAAACACCCTTGCAGTTCATATTCGTGGACTTGATATGAGAACTTTCTTTAATCCTTATCGTAAGCTTCATAAACTCACCCCTCCGATATGGATGTTTTATAGAACAATTAACATGAAGCTTAAAGAAGGGGATTATGATACTCTTTTTATTTGCTCTGACGATCAGGAGTTAGTTGATAAATTCTTACAGAGATATTCAAAGCAGAATATGAAAAAGCGCTATGGCAGAGAGATAAAAGTTGTTGTTAATCCTTCTTTTAAGGCAGGTAGTTATGAAGCATTACATCTTTCTAAGAGACATAAGGTTTCAAGGCTACAACTTGCAGAAGAGGTGCTAATAGATTGCCTACTCATGTCCAGGTGTAAATACTTAATCAATCAATGGTCGAATGTTCCTAATTTTGCTGCAGTTTTTAATCCTAATCTTAAATTTACAAACATAACCAACTCAGGAATTTATAATTTCTTGTATTATATTTATTATTGTCCCCTGGCTTATTTTAGATTAATATGTGGGAAACCAATATTTGGATTGTCAGTAAAACTAAAGAAAAAATCCAAAAATTATGAACAACTCATTAAATTTATAAAAAAGAAAAATGCTCAAAAAACTAAGAAATCAAATTGAAAACAAGAGGAATTCAAATAGTTTATTCTGGAAAAGCAAGGTTTTAATAGAAAGTAAAAGAAATTCAAAGAGCTTATTTTGGAAGTTTTTAGTTTTTGGAAAGGACTCTGTTTGGAAGATTTATGAGAATGTTTGGAAGATTTATAAGAATTTAAGATATCTATGTTTTTTAATTATGAAACTGAATAAATACTTTTCTCAGCGTGATCAAGACAAGTGGGTAATAGAAGAAGTGTTTAGTCACAAAAAGAATGGATTTTTCCTAGATATAGGAGCAGGAGACGGAGTTATAATCAATAATATCCTTAATTATATTTTTAAGTTTAATCTTTATATCCCAATCAAAGTATTCCTTTTCGAGAGTGAGCGACATATTCCTTTTCAATATTCGCATTTGCCCAACAATATTCACAAAACTTAAGGTTACCCATCTTATTTTCATCAAATTTATCCATATAGTTCAAACCTATCGATGTATATAGTTCACTATTTTTAAATATATTTGTATCAGCTAGGTTCGCAGCATTGAATACCGGAGGGCCGCAATATAAAAATATTTTATCTTTTATAAACATAGGGCCAGGGCAGGTACAACGAGCAGGAATTGTATTTTCATATTTTCTACTAAGTTGCTTCAAGAACTTTTCTTTATCGTTTAATATGATCTTATCGCCATATATTTTTTGTTTTTCTTTTAATAACTTATAATCAGATTCAGGATATATACTAACAAGAAGCTCGCTTATATATCCCCAAGTAGAATTATGGATTCTGTTTAAAAATCCTCCGTTTGTTTCAACGATAATATCCTTTATTAAGTTGGATTCATGTAATAGTTTTATTCCTTCATTGAAATGTTTCCAGAGGGTAGGTTCACCGGGACCATGAATTTTAAGTCTTTTAATATAATAGCCTGATTTATGAGTATAATAAATAAATTTCTTCAACTCTTCTATTGATAATTGATAATTAGGATCATTTGAGATTAAACCGCTGTGTGCACAGAATTTACAATTATTTTGGCAAAGTGAACATACCTCAAACCTCATTTCTTTAATTATTTTTTTATTACTTAATTTTAGGCAATCCAATAAATCGCTTATTCTAACGCTTATTCTAAAAAACAAATCTTTTGTAAAAACTAGAATTTTCCAAAAAGGATTTTTCGAGTCTCTTTTTGCTTCAATTCTATCTTTTAATTTTTTAAACATTTTATTTTTTTATTTTCATTTTTTTAATCATATAATAATTTTTAGGAAAATTATTTTTTAGAAAAATACCAATTTTACCTAAAAATTTATCAGCCAATCTTGACGGTGAGTTCAAATAATACCCAATTCTTGAGATATATAACATAAAATAGTTTTTACAAAATAATTTTGCTCTAGAACTGTTTGTTTTCTTTGCAAACAAAAGTCCCAAAAACTTGTTTCGAGTTACTACTAATTCTACTGCAAAACCTCTTTTGATTAAAAGTCTGATTAATTTATTACAATCCTTCTTAAAAATATTCCAACAATTCCGATTAATTTATCAATATTGCGAATAGGTGAATAAATAACCCTTTTTATTCTCAGGTGTTGGGAGTGTCTTTTGATCTCTTCTTCAACCCATTTTTTAGCAGGAACTGCTGGTTTATTTATATCAATTAGTTCGGCTCTTTCTAAATTATGCTTCCATTCTTTGTAAAAAGGATCTTTTGGGTTCCAAGGTTTACGTTGTCCTATAAAATGTAATATAATTCCCTTAATTTTGGTATTTGTAAATAAAATGGGATGAGTAATCAGATAAGGAGATACGTTATAAACTAAAGGAAGTTCAATCCATTTTTTATAAAATAATAGATTAAGAATGCCTTGTTCGCCAAAACGAGCAACGGGTTTGTACATATCCAATAGTTGTTTCAATTTAGAAAAAGTATCTTCTTCTATTACGTCTGTATTAAATGCCATTACACCAGCATTAAATAGTGGTGTTTTTAAGTTAAAATATTTCTTTAGTTTAGCAAAAAGATGTTTATTTTTCTTAAGATTTATAAATTGATGCCTTAATCTAGAAGGAAAATCTTTAACAGCTGCAAATCCTTTTATATTGATTAATTCATCAAGAGATGCTTTAACAATTATATCAGAATCTAAATAAATAATATTTTTCCATTTTCTGAATTCAGGAGTAAATAAGTAAAACTTTAATAAAACTATTGGAGGAAGAACCCTTTTAAATAATGGAGAGTACCAATTTGATTCGTTACATATGTCATTACATTGTTTGATTAATATTCCTTTGCTTTTAAACCACTTTAATTCTTTTTCAGGAATTTTATGAGCAAGAAGCATATAATCTCCATTCCAACCAGCATTAAAGTAAACACTAGAGAAAAGTTGCTTAGCTTGGTCAATATAATTTCTGTTTGCCAATGTAACGAGTAAGTTTTTTTTCATTTTTCAATCTCCTTCTTTATTTTTTTAATAAAAACCTTTGTATCAAACTTCTTAGATTGTTTTAAACAGGCTTGTTTGTATTTTTCAGGATTTTCCCCAACTTCTTTTATGGCTTCTATTAGTTTTTCTTCATTAATATTATCAATTAATCTTCCAGTAATTCCATTAATGATTGTTTCTTTATATCCTCCTTCATTAGCAGCTATTGAGGGTTTTCCAGAAGCCATTGCCTCAACAAGAGTCATTCCAAAGTCCTCGTCTTTTGCTGTTGCAATAAAACCCTTGCAGTTTGAGTATAAATCAATAAGATATTTGTAATTAATCCAGTTTAGGATTTCTACATTTTTGGGCTTTATTTTTAAACAGTAATCAACATATTTTTCAAACTGCCTTGCTCCTTTTTCGTAACTCCCTACAATAATAAGTTTTTCATTAGGTAATTTTTGAAAAGCTTTTAGTTGCATATCTATTCTTTTATGAGATAGTAATCTGTTTACAGAAAGCCAGTAATTTTTGTCTTTTTTGTATTCGTATTCTGAAGTATTAATTGGAGGGTTAATTACAACAGCTTTTCTCTTATAATATTTCTTTATTCTTTTTTTTGTATTTTCAGAATTACAAGCCATTTTTTGAACATGTTTAGAATATTTTATGGTTAATTTTCTATTGAACCATACCCACAAATCAAAAATAGGTTTTTGCCAGAATTTTAATAAATTTTTTTTAATATAATCTTTAAATTCCCATAATTCGTTTAAAGGGGAGTGAACATACCATAAATTTGGTTTATTATTTAGAGCAGCAGACATTGCCCAGTCACCAGCAATTATATAAAAATCATATTTATTTTTTAGGTTTAGTCTGCGGAATTTCCAGAATGCCAACTGATGTCTAAATGGAGCATTGATTGGTATTTTTCCTAAAGAGATTATATTTAAATTTTCAAAACCCATTTTTTTTATTTTTTCTAGGTTTATATTAGTAGTGTAAACATCAGCATTTAGTTCTCTTGCCAAAGTAAGGGTGACAATTTCTGCTCCCCCGACATTGTCTAAGAAATTATGGAAGATCGCTATTTTCATGTTAGCTCAAATTCGTTTTTCTTTGATTGATAAAATGCTTAGCATAAAAGAAGAAAAAATTGTCTGAATTCCTATTATAATAAATGTTAGAGCAACAATTGAATTTTTAATCTCATTTAAGGACCCAAAATCACTTGAAATCCATTTATAAAATATTGTTATGAAAATTATTAAACCTACTAAACATAGCAAAATGCCAAAAATACTTGCTTTTTCAATTGTTATATATTTATAAAGTTTATTTATTGTAGGATTTTCTTCTTTTAAGTGAGTCATTTGATAGGTTTTTGCAAAAAATGCAAAAAATATTAATTGATAGCCGATAATAATTAAAAGAGCAGAGACAAATATTGGGTGGAATTGGAATTTTATTCCAAAAAGTTGTGAACTGCCAAAATATAACCATAACATTGAAATTAGACCAAGAAAAAATAAGAAAACTCCTGGAATGAAAAATAAAAATAGTGGGCTATATAACAACATAAACCTTAAGTGGCGCCAGCCATCTGCAAAAGATTTTAATTTTGAAGAGCCTTTTCTTTTATAATAATTAACTGGAATCTCTTTTATTTTTAATTTACTTTTAACAGCTTTAATTATCATTTCAGATGCAAATTCCATTCCTGTTGTCCGGAGATTTAGTTTATCTAGCGCCTTTTTTGTTATTGCCCTCATACCGCAATGAGAATCTCCTATTTTTGTCCTGAAAAATAATCTTAAAATTCCTGAAAGCAGAGGATTTCCAATATATTTATGAGACCAGGACATTGCTCCTTCCTCAATTTTGCCTTTAAATCTGTTTCCAATTACAAAATCAAAGCCCTGCTTTAAGGGTTTTATAAAATGGGGGATTTTTGAAAAATCATAGGTGGCATCTGCATCAGCCATAAAAATATATTTTGCTTTTACGTGCTTAAATGCTTCAAGATAAGCAATTCCATAACCTTGTTTATTATGTTTTATTAATTTAACTTTATGGCGTTTTGCTATTTTAGGGCTTGAATCTTCTGAAGAATCAGAAACAATTATTTCTGCGTTAAGTTTGTTTACTTTTATCACTTGTTTTACTTGTTTTAAACAAAAATCTAGCGCTTGTTCTTCGTTTCTGCAAGGGAGGATAATTGTTATTTCGGGTTTTTTAGAAAAATTCATAAAACTTCAATATTATATTATATTTAATCATATATTTCTCCTTTTTTCAATTTTTGTTCTTTTTTCTTTTATTTATATTTTATGCTATATTTGATTGTGTTATGCTTAATACAGTAGGTGTACCCTGGGATTTTTAGAGAAACAGGGTTTGTTTTTTTAAAGAAATAAATTAAAATAAAAACATAATTTTAATAATAAATTAATCCGCCAGCTGGCGGACAAAAATATGGCAAAAACAATATCTTCTCAAACCCCGTTAGATGTTAAGGAAATGAAAAGAAAACACAAGGCAAACAAACCTCTAACAAGGCAAACAATTAAAATTTGCGATAAAATTTCAAAAAACAGTATTTATCTTTTAGTTTTTTTGCTGCCACTTTTTCTTTTGCCCTGGACGGCAAATGTTTTAGATTTTAATAAACAGGCATTATTGATAGTTTTGGTCTCTGTTTCTCTTTTTGCCTGGATGTTGAAGGTTTTGGTTTCGGGAAAGTTTAGTTTTAGTTTAACTAAATTCCATATTCCGGTAGTGGCCTTATTTTTGGTTTATTTTGCCTCAACAATTTTTTCTCTGTGGAGATACGGAAGTTTTTGGGGCTGGTCTATGATTATCTCAGAAAGCTTGTTAACCATAATTTGCCTTTCTCTGCTTTATTTTTTGGTAAGCAATATTTTTAAAAGAAAAGAAATTTTTTATCTAATAATCTTGTTGGTATTATCTGGGTTTTTAGCAATGCTTTGTGGGGTCTTCCAGCTTTTTGGTCGGTTTCTATTACCTTGGGGTTTTAGTAAAACAGTTTCATTCAACACTATTGGGACGGTAAATGTTTTAGGCTTGTTTGCTGCTGTTTTACTACCTTTAATTATTGTTTTAGTTATAAAGGCTAAAAAGGCTTTAAAAGGGGTTTTTGTTGCGGCTTTGGTCTTTGACACGGTTTTGTTGGTTTTAGTCAATTTTCCAGTTGCTTGGTGGATGGTAATAGTAGGAGCTGCCCTGGTTATGATATTTGGTGTCCAAAAAAAAGATTTTTTTGACAACCGATGGCTTGTTTTGCCAATGTTCTTTTTAGCAATAGCTTTGTTCTTTAGTTTCTTTAGATTCCAAATCCCCGGACTTACTCCTGCCCGGCCTATTGAAGTTTTCTTAACCCAAAAAGCGAGTTTTAACATTGCTTGGGAAACCTTAAAAGAGAAGCCGATTTTAGGATCGGGACCCGGCACTTTTATTTATGATTTTTCAAAATACAAGGACATTAGTTTTAACCAAAACCGATTTTGGAACGTAAGATTTGAAGGAGCAGGTTCAAAAATTTTGACTGTTTTGGCTACTACCGGAATCTTGGGAATTCTTTCTATTTTAGCTTTGATAGGATTTTTTATCTTTTATGGAATAAAGTTTCTTTTTGAGAAAAAACAGCCGCCAGCTAGCGGACAAAAAAATAACCTCCTTAAAGAAGAAACAAAAGAAGGGTTTTACTGGATGTTGAGAGCCGGGATTTTCGTTAGTTTTGTAACATTAAGTGTTGGATTTTTCTTATATCATTCAAACTTGACCTTGGATTTTCTCTTCTTTTTATTACTCGGTAGTTTTGGCGCTTTATTGCCTCCTGTCAAAAAAGAAGTTTTACTCAAACCATCTTCTTTGCCAATGCTCGGTGTTACTTTTGCTTTTACTTTAGTTTTTATTTTTGGTTTGGGATTATTTATTCTTGAAGGACAAAGGTATGTCGCCGAAGTAAGTTACTTAAAAGGAATAAGAGCCTGGCAGCAGGGAAGAAACAACGATGCTTTGAATCATTTAGAAAGGGCAGCCAGGATAAGTCCCCAAGTAGATTTATATTGGAGGGAATTATCTCAGGTTTATCTTCAGAGGATAAATATTGAAGCTGCTAGGACAGGTGTTCCCCAAGAAACAATTAACCAAAGAGTTCAACTTTTTATTAATAATGCTGTCAATTCTGCTAAAGTTGCTACTGATATTAATCCTTTAAACGTTGCTAATTGGTCGGTTAGAGGCTTTATTTATCAAAATCTGACCGGAGGAATTTTTGGAGTTGAGGCGAGAAATTGGGCGATACAGTCCTATGATAAAGCCCTAGAATTAGAGCCGGGTAATCCTTATTATCCTGCTCAAGAAGGAATTGTTCTTTTGCGAGAGCTTGTCTCGCTCGGAGGGCAAGAGCGAGAAGAAAAACAAGGAAAATTACTCACCGAGGCTAAGGCAAAGTTTGAGAAAGCAATTGAATTGAAATCTGACTATGCTCCAGCTCGATTCCAAATAGCAATGGTTTATCAACTTCAAGGAAAGACAGGGGAAGCAATTCAAGAACTTGAAGTGACAAAAAGTTTAGCACCCTTTGATGTTGGCTTGGCTTTTCAACTGGGGTTAATTTATTATCAAAATGAGAATTATAAAAAAGCTCAAGCAGAACTTGAAAGAGCGATTGGAATTAGTCCTAATTATTCCAATGTCTTATATTTCTTAGGTCTGACTTATGACAAAGAGGGGGAAAAAGCCAAGGCAATTGAGAAATTTAAGAAGCTTTCTGAACTAAATCCTGGTAATGAAGAAATTAAAAAAATCTTGGACAATTTAATAGTCGGTAAAGGGGCTTTGGAAGGAATAGTTGAAGAAATGCCACCAATAGTTCCGATTGAAGAAGAGTTACCGCCCGAAGCATGAGGTTTATAGCTTCGCATTTTAAAAAGTTAGATTGGGTTTTAATAATTTCTGCAGTTTTGTTAACTGTAATTGGGATTTGTGCAATTTACAGCTCTTCTTTCAGAAATGGAGATTTTTTTAACTTTAAGAAACAGATTGTTTTTTTTGTAGTGGGATTTCTTTTAATGCTCGCCCTTAGCTTTTTTGATTACAGAATCTTAAGAAATAATCCTTATTTAATTTTAACTTTTTATTTTATTTGTTTGCTTTCCTTAGTTGGTTTGTTTTTTTTCGCTCCGGAGATCAGAGGAGTTAAAAGTTGGTATAAGATAGGCCCCATTTCCCTTGACCCTATTGAACCTATTAAAATCGTTTTGATAATTTTATTGGCTAAGTACTTTTCAATAAGACATGCTGAGATGTATAGGTTCCGACACATTGTTCTTTCAGGGTTTTATGTTTTAATACCAAGTTTG
>SDBS01002723.1_pt1 | contig 17531 bp, 23 predicted proteins | sample 2277091 | NCBI WGS metagenome assembly SDBS01 (sample SAMN10404972, study PRJNA504765) | marine sediment metagenome | isolation source: marine sediment core GS10_PC15, 163 cmbsf | place: Arctic Ocean: Southern Knipovich Ridge | collected 2010 | reverse complement strand
CATGAAGAGTTTGAGCAGTCGCTCCCGCTTCGCTTCGCTTAACACCAATATACGCATCACCCTTGGTTAAAGTATCGGTATTGTCTAACTCAAGAACTGTGTTAGCGGCGGCTGCGTTGGCAGTTTCAATCAAATCATCGCCAAAAGCGCTTATCAGAGCGGTTCCGGTAGTCTTTTCTTCCGTTGCTGTTACAGCACCAGTCGCACCAAATGTCAAAAACTTACTAGCCCTCTCGGACCATGTTGGAAGCACTAAATCGTCAGCAGTGTCAGTCTCTACTCCGCGAATACACTGCTGAATACCATCAGCGTTTTGAATAGCTAGTTTGGTATTTTTGTCAAGACCTTTCTCAATATTCTCAGCATTGAAAGAACCACTTCTTACTAAATCGAGAGATTGAGTCTGCGGTGTGCTTCTAATGACATGGATAGTATACGTTACCGCAATAGCCGCTGTTATCGTAACCGTCCCGCCAGTAGTTCCATAGGTGGCGGTGTAACCGTCAGCAGCGCCTTCGGTAAGTTCTGTCTCTTCTCCGGTGGTGGTCAGTTCTTTGATAACCGTTAAGTCGCCGGTAGTTCGCGTAGGGAACTCATAAGCGATTGCTTGGCCATTTGTATTATCAGCCACCACGGGAGTTATTCTGTTGTCTGTGTTTGCTATAGTCATCTGCCTGTAACCTCTGTTCTAAATACTATCGACCTTACCGTACATGGTAATGGGTCGCTACCGGAAATAATAAACCTGTCATCTGTACTGAAACCAGTATCAGGATAGACTATCTTTTCGCCTGTGAATAATGCCGGTGGAGAATCATAGTCTTCCTCAGTTCGCCAATCTATATCGTGAGTATCTACACCATCTCCGTACTGAGCGTTTAGAGTCTCAAGGAAACTTATCACTACCTCTGGGATGTTCTTTTTCGACCCCATTATACTTCCTTGGGACGTTACCATATCCAAACGCATAGGTTCTACTTGGTACATAAATGGCAAGCCGATAATTACCTTGTCGAAACCTACCTCAAAAGATATACTTCCACCTACTACAGTACTGCCAACAAGTACATTACCATCGCCGAGTATAACAACATCTTGACCCTCTAAATGAGAAAGGTCTGTTGAGCCGCCTATCTGTCCGACTATCGAACCTGCATCAGTATAAACTAGGTCACTTTGTTCCACGACAAGAGTATCAGGATTCTTAAGCTTGAAGCTGTCATCATCGCGGTCGTAGACTCTCCACGCACCATTAGCATCAGTGAGACCATTTATATCTGCTATGGTTACAAAGTCGCCGTCATACAGACCATGCGAAGGCGCATAGATTGTAATGTCATCGTTAGCCATGATTATGCATCATACAAATAACCAAAGACATCAATAGTGCATGATGCCGTTCCGGTTGTTTCTTCCGTGGTAATTTGTATACCAAAGCTTTCTGCCGCATCCAGCACCAGTGCTGCTACTAAAGTGCCATGTGGAACTGGTTGAAGTATCAGTACCTCATCAGCAAAACTCGCAGCAACAACTGTTAATGTCTGGTCGCCAAGAAACTCATCACAAGAGCCACCAGTGATACCAAGCGTAACCACTGATTCATCAATCGCCTCGGAAATCGTGCGAATAACTACTATAACTGGTATCATCTTTTTGCCAGCCGGAACAACATACAATACCTTGTCTGTACCTGCCGCAACATTCAAAGGAACGTCTGCTGTGCTACTAATCAATGTTATGCCAAGTTCTTTCATATCTGACATGGTTTTCTCCTATACAGTTACAATTTCGTTTTCATAAAAAACCGCACTATTTTCATACGACAGTATGTTAAAGTTCGTACCTGCGACAGTAGCGCTTGTTAAACTTGTAGGCGTAATATCTCCATGAGTACCATCAGCATCATGCTCAACCGATAAGTACGCATTCAACTCTGTGCCCCACGTCCCGCTACTCGCACCTACTGTTGGTAATGCCGCCATTATACTACTCCACTGTACGGCCCGTCATCGTAGACCGCATCGCCATATCTTACATTGTATCCTGCGTAACTCACGTTTATTGAATCCGGGGTTTCGGCAGTAATGCCTGAGTCTACAAACCAAGCATCTTCTTGATTGCCAAAACCTCTGGGTTGCATTTGTTCAAGGTATCTCTTTGTTACGCCGTGAATAGTCCTTTGTACAGTCAACCATACTTCATCTTCAGTGACTCCGGGTATGACAGCTATTGATTCCACGGCCCCGTTACCGCCAAGAAAGTGTTTCGCCCAGGCGACAACGCCCTGCTCTCTCTCGTAAGTCATAGAAAGAAGCGTTCCGTCGCCAAGCACGCACCAGAGTATCGAGCCAGGATTCCTTTGGTATGCACAGGCTATGATAATACCTTTAGTAACATCCTCAGCTAAAGCAGTCATATCAGGGGCTGCATATTTCTGGCGGTCGTCAACAAAAGTCATCTCTCGGACCTTACGACCTACGTAATCAACGAATAGAACAGATTCATTAACCTTGATGGCTTGAATATGCTTCCCGCCGTAAGAAGTCTGCTGTTTTACATCCCATTTCGTACTAGGGGTCAACCCTTCAGTACTCCCCCCAGCCCCTACACGCCATTCCCCGCCTGAAGTGCCCGTTACAAGAACTTCCAACGATTCCAGCCATCGAACAGCATCAGGCTCAGGAAGAGTCAATATATACGAATCAGCAGCATTTGTTCCTTCTTCAAAGTCTTCATAATCTCCCGTCTCACTTAACCATATCTGAGCTACGTCGCTCAAAGTCCCCGAATAAACTGTTCGCTCTTCAAAGAACGTCATCGCTGTAGGATAACCCCTAACCTCAGACCACGCACCCTCAGCCCAGCGTATCGTAACAGCATTCAGCGGTGCAGGCACTATAGCTGTCGCTGTGGCTTCTGTAGCGGACGCTACGGCTGTAATACGGAAGATAGAGTCCTGAGTGCTCTTTGAGAGCGTAATTTCTGCTTCTACGGTCCCACTGCTGGCTTTTGATGCATAGATTCGATACTGAACATTGTCCGCTTCTTCTGTAGCTGAATAGGAAATATGCCGACCTGTTTTACCTCTTGGGTAAGTCTTTTGCGTTTCCCAGTTAGTTCCGTCTTCAAGTCTCTGGATTTTGGCTGTCCCCGCCCACGTACCCTGCGTGCTGAAGTTATAATTGCCTTTTACATCTATTGCTTGGCCGATAATTGCAGGGGCGGAAGCATGACCTAACTCTCCGCTTGTATCTGTTTGAACGCGATAATGAGTTAACTTGAACAATCCGCCTATATGACCGCTCTCAAATGTGTCATCAGAAGCAGTAAGTGTAACCGAAGCACCCTTCACCATTATTTCGCCATCGTTATCACTTGTAGCGACTGCTTCGTTAGGAACAAGCGTAAGTGTAGGAGATGTATATGTTGCCGTGTAGACAGTATATGGGCCATCGTTACCAGTTGAGTCAGTAACGTAGAATCTCTGATTTGTCGGAAACAAGCTAGAAATATCCGTCGTGCTTGTTATTGTAAACTCGCCCGCTTCTGCCACGCCTAATGTGGCTGTTACTATCGTATACCCTGTTATTTGTATCGTGACACCATCATCTACGGCTAAATCGTTCCGCGGTATGAATGGACCATTGTTGAACGGAATTATATCCAACGAAAAGGTATCAACCGTTGTCCGTGTGAGCTTTCGTGACTGATAAGAGGGATGAAGTATCCACAGAACATCAGCACTCTGTTTGAATTGGAGTTGAGGTAAATCGGCTTCAAGATAAGTAGAGACTATATCATCGCCTATCTGAACACCGTTGTAACGTACTCTAATGAGTTCATCGCCAAACTCCAGGACATAGGCTATCGTAGCTGAGTAAATGAACCCCACTGTCCTTGAAACTACTGAATGGTCTATACAATCGGCAATGTATTTCGTTCCAGGTCTTCTTTCGGCAGGCCCATAAACCAAAGGAATCATGTTTTCTAAGGTTCTGCATCCAGACGCATATTTCTCTACATCGCTTCGCGCATCAATGAGCGGCGTAAGCAATCCAGAGTTAAACGAGCGTATAGGAAGATTAACCATTAGCCCTCTGCCACCAAATCAGTTTCAATTCGCGGGGATGTCTCGTTGTATACATTTTGTAGGATTCTAGCATCAATATCTATACTCAATAAGTCTATTTCTTCACTACCATCCCAGTAGATTTCGCCTTGAGCCAAAGACGTATCATTGTCAGCGTGTGGCGCAACACCAGCCCGAAGGAAAACAGTAACTCTATAAACGCCAGAAGTCGCAATGACGGCTGGAAAATCTACTGAATAATAATCACCGTCATGGTCTGTCATTGGCACGTCATAATTACCGACATTAGCGTCTTGCCAAGGTTCCCATGTATCGCCACCATCGTTTTCGTCAAACACTTCATCATCATCTTTTTTGCGAATAATGGCGTACAAAGTATTGCCTTCGTCTAAATTATGCCATATCTCATTACTCATTACGTAACCGACGTTCTTGTCAATCGAGCATCAAGCCACCTACCGCTGTCATCACGGCCCACTCTCTCGGTCTCTGAACTGTCCACAGTCCTTACACGAGCCATCAATACAGTCAATTCATCCAGCAAATCACGCCTCAAGACTTTATCCTGAGAGAGAGGCATGACAAGCTTAATCGCCAACTGCAACACAAGGACTTCTGTAAACAGAGGGTCAAAGACAGTCGTGTCCTCAACCTTTCGAATATATCGAATACTTACCGAAGATTCGTTCGTGAGTATCTTCTTGCCTTCGATAGCATAAGTTCTTGTCGTTGCGTGTAAGGGGGTGTTGTTATCTTCGTAGACATCCTTCAGGCGTAGGAAGTCGTTAGGCAGACTGAACTGGTTATCCCACTCAAAGTCAGGGCCTTCGTCGTCTTGGGTCAAGTCCACTCTCGCAGAAGCGAATCGCCACCAATAGCTTCTTAGCAAAGCGTCTCTGGTTTGTTCATAGTGAGTCTCACATTGAACAGCAATCGTAGCGGCTTCTTCTATGTCATTGATGCGCTTACTACCTATGCGGGCCAAAGCTAGATTACATACTTGTGTAGGAGATATAGCCATCAGACTTCCTTCAACTTAATAGAAAACTCCAGAACAGCCGCACCGTCAGCATTAACCAACCATGCAAGGCTAGTTGCTTCCGCCTGTGTCAGATGTAAGTTCTGAACAATGATTTTATCACCATTGGTCTTAGTGGTGAGTTGGACCATATCCGCCGTTGTCTCAAAAGTACATTCTTCTTCTAATTCCATGATAACTCCTAACCAAGAGGCACATCTCCTGTAAAACCTTCGACATAAATTACAAAAGTCACATCGACCACATTACCTAATACATACAATGCTTTGTTGTCGATAAGCTTCAATGGGTTCTTCCAGTCCTTTTTGAACACAACATCACCAATGTGCTCCAACTGTATAGGTCCAAACAATTTAATCCCGTCTTCATCTTGAAGAGTTATCTTAACCTCTTGACCGACAGTGTATTTACTTAAAGAGACATGCTCGATATAAAGCGCACTCCCTGCTCTAGTAGGAGCAGCTTTAACCTCAACAGCAGGGTCGCCAGCCTCAATATAGTAATTCACCGCCCAAGGATTAACACGCTCAATTGGAAATAAGCCTGCGCCAACAAGAGTAGGTGTTGCTATGGCCATCATATCTCCTAAGTTATCGGCAGTTGTCCGGTAAAGCCTTCAACATAGACCGTAAAGGCAAGACTGTCAGTAGCCAAAACCTCAAGGGCAAGATTGTCGCCTAATTTCAAAGGATATTTCCAATGCTTCGTAAAGTCACTTGACCCTGTAGCTTGCAAAGTAAATGGGCCAAATAATACCGTACCATCAGAATCCTTTAGTGTAATGTGAGGATTTTGCGCCTGCCAACTTATCGTAAAATCAGTAAGGTACAACGAAAACCCAGCGCCAGGAGCACCCTTTAGTTCCACAGCAGGAGTAGCGTCATCTTCATCGTTATTGACCGCCCAATACTCAGTGATAGCAATGGGCATCTTGCCAGGGCCGCAAATCGTTGGCGTGGAAAGTAGGTTGGCCATTAGACTTTATCCTTGCCAGTGAACCCTTCTACATAGACTAAAAAGTCCTGATTAGCACTTGCCTTTACTTCCAATGCTGTATTTGTTGGCAGTTTTAACGGATGCTTCCAGTCCTTCGAGAAATTAGCACCACCATCAGCTTGCATCTGAATTGGACCAAACACAACAACATCAGCACTGTCTTGTAAAGTAATAGCCACATCCACAGTTCGACCACTCATCGTCACGTGTTCTAAATACAACGAATATCCAAGGCCAGGAGTCGCTTTCAATTCAATACTACCAGTCGCGTCCGCCGTTTGGTCGTCATTCACGGCCCAAGGTCCGGTTCTCGCCAATGGTAAATTACCGGGCCCGGCAATTGTTGGGGTGTCCATAGACTATCTCCTTAACCACCAGACCTGTGCTGTTCTGGATAGTGGGATTGTTCACACGCCGCCACAGTCTGAGTAGCAGCTATACCGCTACCGGCAGCCGTATCTGTTTTGGGAAACGTCTGCGTAGCGCCATAAGCGCCTCCAGCACCAGGGTCGGTGGTACTAAGTGTCGCATCGGTGGCATTTTCCGTAGTGTAAGCCAACACCATCGCATCCAATTGCAACGTGGTCATAGTCTCGATAGCCACAAATGGATTATGCTTTATCCACCACAAAAAACCCCATAATGTTTGATTCGCTGTTGCTACTGCCATAATTAGTCTCCTTAATCAATTAACCGGCCGTTTGCATCTCTAGGCCATACGTTTAATTTTGATTCTCCAAAGCCGTGACTCATAATCTTACCTGTACTGCGTGAACATTCGCCTTGCCTGTTTGTAAGACCTTTTTTGGCCGAGCGATGATTCATCTCGTCTCTCAGGTCTGATTCAGACCGAGTACCTGGCAACATAATCTCACAGTCGCCGGACTTAATAGCCTGTCTCATATCTTCATCCATAACATACTTTCAAAAGTAGGTGGGGAACCGAAGCCCCCCACCTTAATAAACTTACGGACAAATCTGCAAAAAGATGAACGGTGGGTTGTCGGCTAAGGCCGAAGTCTGGTCAATAACGAATCCTGCAACCTGATTACCATCTTCGGCAGAAGCATCATTATAACTTCTGATACCGCCACCTTCCACAAAAACCACTGTACGCCAGTATTGCGTATCAGCTACTGGCAAATCCGGGTTGCACCAACACGGCCCCCACGATTGGAACCATCCAAAAGAACCGTCTACTCCTGTCATAGGTGCTACACCCATAACCGAATGCTGTGTGCCACCATCGTTTCTTAATTGGTTATATGGATTCTGGGCCATCTCAATCATCTTTGCCGCGTCTGTAGCCTCTACCAATGGGCCGTCAAGATATACCTTGATTGTGGCCGCATTAGCACCTTTCTCGTGGCCGGTAATCATTCGGAACGACGGTATTGTGTTCCCAGCCATAACCATCATACCGCCTACCATGTTGTTCTTAGTGCCGAACCACTCTGCCGCGCCTTCCGTAGCGTCCAGAAGTATATCTACCCACATATCACCAATAACCCTGGCAGAAACTACACCGCCGCCAATGTTCCTGTAAATTCCATTATTTTGTGCTCCAAAACCGGCTTTAACTGCTGAACCATCTGCATGGCCGTAATGAAACACTCTATCGCCGATGCGGTAACGAGTACCTATTTGGTGCTTTTTTACCAACCCTGTACTGTACACTCCGAACTGCGTAGTGTCAGTTACATCTATTCTCAATTGACCCGCTAACAAATTCGGGTGATTAACTATTGCATTTGTACTCATGATAAATCTCCTAAATCTGGTTATGGCCTAATCCTGTTCGATTAAGCCTTTTTCAGTGAAATTTCAACAACAGCCGGGCCTTCAATCCTAACCGCACCAAAACTATGTTTCATGTACGGCTGAACGGAATAACGCTTATCCGCTCTTTCTGAGACACGGGTAGTGATATCCTTACCAACACCAAGTTCAATCGCTCCTTGCGCCCAAGCATAGCACTCAATAGCTTCACCAGCAGCTTCGACAGGAGAATCAACTAAGTGACCCTTTACTGCATCCTGAAAGTTCTGCAACATGATAAACTTGAAGCCCATATAGGAATCAAGCTGACCCATAGCCAGCGCCTTCACCGTGTTGTAGTCACTATTGGATACTTGAGTCGTGACTAGAAGCTGATTGATGTTGTAAGGATTCGTCACGAAATACCTCTGGCGGTCAGGGTCAATATCACCCTCATCAAGAAGCTGCTTACACGTCAGAAGTTTGGCAATGGTAAGACCTGTCGCGTCTGCCGCCGTGTGATTAACACCCGGATCAGCAACTGCACCACCACTATCAACAAGACGGCATTCATCAGCGTCGTAGTTGTTGATTGACGTGCCGCCAGATTGACCTGCTAGAGCAATACCACCTAAAGCCGTAATGATATGCGTATCAATTCGACGATTTGCAGCAGCCCTGGCGTTCTGAAGGTAAGTACTGAGAGGGTCGATAAGCATTTTAATCTTATCAAAGTCATCAACAAGGTCCGCCCAATCCCAATCCACCATCGTACCCTTGCGCCTTGAGTGTGGAGTGGAAATCAGCGGGGTATCGCCATGCCTATCCTCAACATCCTCACCAGCAGTTGCCCCAATTCTTTCACCGTAAAATGTTCGGCCTACGACTGTTTGTTCGCTACAAGTCGCCCTTAAACGACTCATCTTTTGCTGACTCAATAATAGAACAGCGTTCCGGTATTGCTCAACAAATGCTTCAGTTACTTCAAAGCTCATAGAATTACCTTTCAGTTAAGTTTTAGTCGGAAAGGTAATCCGTGAACGGGCCTGTCCTACCTATCGCCGGTAAGCGGGTGGGTTACCACCGTTTCCCTGGGCCTTAAAGGTAATCCAGACTACGGGAGCTTCAGCTTAATCCGTAGTTACTTATATTTTTGTTCAATCAGTCTCTTTACCTGGTCTACTGCGGCACTATGCTGCGCGCTTGTAATACCGGGACCACCACTGTAAGCGGGACTGTTCGTTATTTCGTTAATCTGTTTATCGTAATCACCAGGAGTAGGAACCATCGGTGTACCAGGAGCACCGTGTTCTGCAAACTTCATCCCTAAATTAGCAGCGAAACGAATGAAATCAGGGTCAGCGCCAAACTTCTCATCTATACGAGCATGAAACTCTTTGTCTTCAAGACACGCTTCCTTAACAGCAAGGACTGTAAACTGCCTTTTCTGCTCAAATCCATTCCCCCATTCAGCATGAAGACCGTCCTGAAGTTCTTTCAATGAGAGTTCTTCAGCATTTTGCTGGTTTTGTAACGCGGTAAGAGTATTTCCAGTGTTAAATGCCATCAACGCATCAGCTTGCTTCTGGCTCAGGCCAATTTTATGGAACAACTTCTGGGCCTTATCAGCTAACTCCGGGCTGAAATGCTCTTCAGGGAGTTCTTCTGGGCGCTTCAGGTTGTAATCTTCAGGAGTACTTGGTCTACCAGCAGCTATGTGAAAAGCTTCCCATTCGCCCTCAGTGGACGTTTCAACCGGAACAGCAATCTTGCCCTTGCCTACCATTCTCTTTGTGTCGAGAAAAGACTTAGCCAAACCAGCAAGATTCTTAAAATCCTCTAATCCTTTCTCGCCCCTCATTTCTTCAGGAAGAGATTCTCTCCAGTTCTCAGAAAAATTACCGTCTTTGCCAACGATAGACACTGGAGTTTCTACTGGTGTTTCTGCCGGAGTTTCAGTTACTACTTCTGTCATGACTAATCCTTTGCTGTTTTCGGTCTTTCGTCGTGTGTTTTTTCTTCAAGCATCCATTGTATGTAAAGAATCAGTGCTCTTTGGCCTTCGTCATAAACTAAACGGTTCGTATCAATAGGAGTCTTCTTGTCTGGTGAAATACTACTGACCTTGATTGTAGACCTTTTTATCAAGTCGTCAAGGACTCTTTTTCCTTCAGCCGTACCGAAGGTTCCTTGATAATCTCTTTTAAGCTGTTCGTATTGCTGGTCTTCGTTCACGAAACGGCCTCCTGAAGCTCTTTAGCCGGACTTCCGGCCTCAGCGGCCTTACTGGTGTCTTTGTAGCCCTGAGCGGCCATTTGGGCCATCTGAAGGGCTTGCTGGGCCTGCTCTTGCTTGGCTCTCTCTTCGCGTATTCTCTGGACTTCCTCAAGAGAGGCTATAGCATCAATATTGACTCCATACCCTTCGCCCATTTCTCGGACGCCAAAGTCAATGTCAATATTATCCAAAGCATCAGGCTTGACCTCTGCAATCGCAGTGGTGTCCATAATCCACTGACGAAAAGCGCCTATTTGATGGCTCTTCAACTGTAAGGCTAGTGGACCGATATAATCGACTTCAAAGTTCTGGCCTATCAATTCTTTCGGCGGTGGGGCTATTACTTCATTTCTAACCAGCATGAAGAGAGTTCTGATAACCAGCGGGCTTAGAATCTCAGTCTCAAAACGGCCAATCGGGGGACCAAGCCTTTTCAATCCTTCAGCTATTCGTTCGCGTATTTCTAGGGTTGTTCGCCTGTCCCCCGTTAGATTGGCCAATTGGACGAAAATATCGTTGTAAAAGACCTTCCTGACAAGTTCTTGTTGTGCTTCGACTGCTTTTTCAGTGATACCGAAGTTCCCAAGAGCATTAGGATGAAGGGCTTGTATGTCATCCATATCCATTACGCGAATCAATGCGCCAGGAAAGACATTCGGGCGACCCTCGAAAGACATTCGGACCTTTAAGGGTGGATTATTCTGCAAATTAGCACAGGTAATATACCCTTTCCGCATAGTCTGAAGCATCTTAACGTCAGGAAGCGAAAACGTGCCCCGTCCCCTTCCAAATACTTCATTCGCTACCCTTGTCCACCTGCCTACGTGATAAGGAAACTCAAAGAACCCACCTTCTTCGACAATGACTTTATCCTTGACGGCAACGTAAAATGATTCAAATGGTGCATTTAGGTTGTCACTCAGTCTGGGATTTCGGCTTTCTCGCGGGCGAACCAAATGGACGAACTCAAAGTTATTACCCTGAGTCTCGACCTTCTCCATCGCCTTGCCAACCTTCTCACCAGCCTTCTCGCCCCATTTATCAAAGGCTTGTCTTGCAGTGAATACGAACTTGACGAGAATCGCATCGACTACCCGTTTAGAGTTTTCCATCGGGAGATAACTGCCAATATCATAGTCTCTGAAGTTGAGAGAAGTTTTGTATTCAGAGAAAAGACAACCTGTCCCGAACACCGAATCAGCAAGAAGCGTCAAATCCAACTGTTCGCTGAAATTGGATGCAAATAACTGCTCGTGTTCAACATCAGCAGCACTGCTTAACCATCGCTTGACATCTTCACTCTCGCCAATTTCCCTCTTTGTCGCTCGAAAGCCAAAGAACTTCTGGCCTGGAGGAACGAGATGATTCGATAGTCCAGACCTCATCTCCTGTGCGGCTAATACAGCGGTAGAGTCAAGTAAATGGTCGGTTTTCGGAGAACCCGGGGAAGATATTTGAGTTATCTGGTCCTGACGAGGGACAACATACTCTGCTACGTCCTGGAACAAAGACCTTGAATTTGCCGCCTTCGTTTCCTCAGCGTCGTAGAGTCTTATAATCTCTTCTGCTCTTTTGTCTTCAGGCATATCTAACCTAACGATACTTTTTTGCCGGTTTGAGGAGTCAACGCACCGGTGATAATCGTTCTTCTAAATCCTCTTCGTCTACGAGCGCCCCTGCGCGTTGCATCTCCAGGTTCTTCTATTTCCGGTATTGCTGGCAGCGGAGGCGGCTCAAGAGACTCTGGCGGCTTAAGGAAATCAAAGACATCAGCAATATCCTGACCTGACCGCTTTGTTTGCTGGCCAACCCTTTTTGCAGCCCTAAAGGTTTCTTTTTCAATCGCAGCAAGAGGCTTTCTAACCTCTTTAACCTTAGTAAAAAAATTACTCATATCAGCCTCATCATCAACACATATTTCCATTTGTCAAGAAAATTATGAGAAAATTGCATATTCCGCATTTGCGACTTCATAGTGTCTATGGGTAGAACCGGCCACAGCTATATGCCCACCGTCAGCAGCCAAGAAGAAATAGTTCAAGGCATTCCGATAATGGTCGCCGTTAGGACCTACTGTTTTATAGCGATAAACAGATGTTCCTGTACGTTCACTCGTCTGGAGAATCTTAGCCGCTCCACACATCTGGTTGACGAACCTATCTACCTCGTCGCATCTTCGAGGTATAACCAACAACTCATCCATAACAAGGCTGTGGGTTCTATCAAAAACACCTGTCCGATAGACCTTCACCGTTTTGGTCTTATTGTCCCAGATAGCATCATGCATGGCATTTTCAGAGTATTCACAAAGATATATCCTATACGGTTCTGCCTTCTGGAACTCACGGGCTTTGTCTTCGTAGGGACGGATATCTATTACAGCACTCTTGACATTGAACTTCATAGCCAAATCATGAATATCCTGCCATTCCGATAATCTGGCCACCTTTACTATCTTGAATCTCTTGTTGTCTATTCTCTGCCCAATGACTATGTGCTTAATCTTGCCGACATCCACACCCATCGCACAAGGGCCATTACTGTACATCGGCATTATATCGTTGTTGCAGCAAGCGTATACATCCCCTTTTGTCAACCTGTCTTCAGTAGGAATAAAAGGAAAACCAAGCATCAATCTATATACATCGCCTAAGTTACCGTGTGGGGGGTCATTGAATTTAGCAAGAATTTCAGCGGGGTCATTTGTTCTCGAAGAAAGTTGACCCTGCTGAAAACCAACCATGTAGTCCGTATTCTCTCTTTCAGCGGGAACCCACTCATGTTCACGATAACCAACGTCTAACCCGCACTTTTTACAACCTATGTAGCCTGTTTTGTCGGGACGAAGTTTTACACACTCAGGGAAGGTAAGTTCAGCACAAGTCCATGCTCCACAACCACACCTTCGAAACAAATGCCTCTGGTCTGACTTCTGATAAATTCGGTGAATGCCCATATCAGGTATCGTGGGATTAGCGAGATAGACTTCCTCTTTAAGCTCACTATCACCCATCCTTTGTATTGCCTTCTCTATCGCTTCTGGGGCCATAGCATCGCATTCATCAAATACAACTACATCTACGGGAATTCCTTTTAGGCGGCTGGAATCCATCATAGATATCTCATCACCTACCTTCTGGGTTAACCTTGCACCACGAAGATAGAGGAAAGCGTCGTGAATCTTCTTTAAGCTAGCGGAGTCAATAGCCTTCTTACCTTTATCAGTTCCTCCGAACTTGACGTACTTTCCAATAGCATCCCAGTTACCTTGAATGAGAGGGTTGAACCGGCTCTTTGAAAACTCATTAACGTCATCTTGAGTAGGAAACAAATAAAGCGCTCCCGAAGGATATCGTTTATGAATCATGGCGTGAAGCACTCTAAGAACAAAGATTTCAGTCCAACCCAACTGAGTCCCCTTCATAGCACACATTCTACGAGCCTTACACTCCATAGGTTCTTTTTGGTACTCACGACCTTTGAACGAGAACACCCCTGACTGGAGCCTAATCTTCTTAAGAATAGCCCAGTAACTTGGAGATTCAGAAGCTATTTCTGCGGGAGTTAACATTATGCTATGGATTGTCCTAGTTTATCCATTATAAAGTGAAGGTGAACGGAGACAAGCTTTGCTCTATTTGTAAAAGTATCACTAGGGTCATTACCGTCGCGCCAAATCATTAGAAACAAATCATCGTCTGTTGTCAGGTTGGCGGCTATTAGGCCAGTGTCAAGGGTAGTACATTGAATAAGGTTGTCGACGTGGCTCCCGGCAGACAGCTTTGAGATTGTAGTACCAACAGCATCAACAGTATCTCCGCAACTAACCGACAAATAGGTACATTTCCAAAGGACTTTTTTGGCGGCGTCATTGTGTGCGGCGTCATCATTAAACCATCGAATCTCAACAACCACGTCTGTATCAGTGTCCCAGCGATGCGGAACAAGAAGTAGATAATGGGCCTTATCATCTCTTCCGTCAGCAAACCCAAACCAGGGAACAAGCAAAGTAATGCCATCGGTCGGTTCAGTTGCGCCCTTTGTGAAAGACGCCGCGCCGATTGTTATATGCCTTTCTACCCTAGCCGTACCGGTCATCGTTTGTAGACCATTGGCGGCAAAAATAGTTTGGTTACTACCTACGTCATCCCCTACCTCACAACCGGCGTTAATATTGAGCAACTGGTCGGCTTGTGCAGCAGCCATGACACCATAAAGAATAGCTTCTTCTCTTGATCTAGCGGTATTGATCCTGTCCCTATTGTCGATAATCAATCTGTTATCTGTATCTTCATACTTTCCTGCCAGATAACCAATAGCAATACACGCATTAAGTTCAACATTTAAGTTCCCATAAAGAGCTTTCCACCCAATACCGGTATTATGGTCTCCAGAAGTTATAAAGCGTCCTGCATCTCTGCCTAAGAAAATATTAAAAATGCCAGTGTCCATATCGCCACCAGAGAAATGGCCAATACCTATGTTGCTGTGTCCAGTGGTCACGGCTCCTAAGGCATTACCACCCACAGCAAAATTATAATAGCCCGTAGTCAGGGCGTCCAGCGTCTCCTGTCCTACACCTATGTTATCTGTCGCATGAAAGGGTGATATGGCATTGGTCATGTTGGCCACATTTGCCCCACTGCCGTAGCCAATGAAGATATTTCTATATGTAGGAACCTGGTTCGACGGCACATATGTATGCAACAATTGTGAACTATCCTGAATGATAGCACCCGCAGTTATCGTACCACCCGATTGTGTGGTCACGGCTATGTTGTAAAGACCACCCACGGTTAAATCTTTTCCTACCCCAACATCGCCGTCAGCATCCACAGCCAAGGCTCTAATTGCCGCCACGCCCAATACCTCAAACTTAGATGTAGGCGCTGGCATAGTCGTCGCCGAAGCATCGCTTATTTGGACCTTTGTTGCCCTAAATAACAATCGGGGAATCTTACCACCACTGTATCCAGCAAATATAACACTCTCGGCGTTATCCGCTGCCTGAAACCATTGAGTATTTTTGTTATCAACCCAACTATTAGTCGTTCTTATTGAACGAAAAGCCCTATGCCCATTGCCGTCAAGTAAAATTATATCACTTCCGCCGGAAGCGCCCCTGAACTCGGCCGCTTCCACGTAACCAGTACCACTTAGAATAACATTGCTATTGACTGTAAGTGTTATTGTCCCACAACCTACAGTACCTAGTCCACTCACGTTTCCGCTCGTATCAAATGTATAGTTACCATCCGAGAGTGTACCTGTTAATGCTATATTAACCGCTGAGGCAATACTCCCACTGTTTATGGATAATGTACCGTCAGTAAGAGTGCCACCTTGAACTGTACCTGTAGTGGTGAGGTTGCCATCATAAAAATCAAAGTTTCCAGAATTATCTACCCTTAAAACATTTTGAGCTGAGGTTCCTCCATTACCTGCTCTTATATCCAAATTCCCACCGCTAAAAGCAAAGACGGTATTTCCTAAGAGACCTGTGAGAAATTTCCCTGTTCCTCCGACACCTGTGGTTATTATAACTCCCGTAGTGGATAAATCGCCCCCCGTTATAGACAATGTGCCGTCTGTAAGAGTACCACCAGTAATTGTACCATTTGTAGTGATATAACCGTTAAGTGCATCAAGATTCTCGCACTGAAGTATACCCTCAACATTAAAACCACAATCCAATACCCAAGGCTCAGCACCAACAGTAAGAGTAAATGTCCCATCCCAAATACTGCTATCTGCTAATAGAATATCACCCTGAACCGTACCTGATGTGACTATATCATCCCCGACGACTATCGGACCTAAGACAATCCCGGTGCGCTTCCAAAAGCTAAGAGGGCTTATTAGCATTATTCATTCTCGTTACGAACCTCTTCACATACTATCCTATCGGACCTCATAATCCATTCTTGAATTTGTCCTTTCCTGGCGAACCAATTGCCAGAACCACGAGCAGTATAATTGGTAGTCTGGTTTGGTTGATAACTTGTGACAAATATCTCAACAGTGTCAAAATGTTCCATCAACTGAGCAACATGACCATCCAGAATGTCTTCTGTCGATTGACTCATATTCTACCTTTCTACTAAATAGACGTATCCATCAGACAGCTTTCACCTGTACTATATGGTCGTCACTTCCGTCTTCGGAATTGAAACGAAGTGGCTCGTAGGGGTTATCTCTTCTTAAAGAACCTCTAACCATTTCAACCAATACTCCGAAAGTCCGCCATAATAGATGTCTCACCATAGTAGCTGTTCCGCGTTTGCATTGAAACAAAATAGGCTTACCATGAGCCAAAGCTAAAAAGGAACCCCACAGAATAGCCGTTCCTTGTTCCATGACTTCTCTACTGCCGTGGTTCTCGCCTCTAACGTCCTTCAACCAGTAGAACTCACCCTTAGGGACATCTTTCTCATCTAACGTCCCTGTGGCTATTAAATCAGCCCTATGGCCGTGCTCAAAGGTTCCTACAACAGTTTTTGAGCCAGAACGTAGCGTAATGCGAGCGCCATGCTCAGAGACTACCAAATGGCTTTCCATGTCTATCATTTAGTTTTACTCAACCTCTTTAAGACAGTACGACACTCGCAGACAATCCTGTCTACAACTTCTTGTACATATGAACCATCCGATACTTGGCCACTCTGGGCCTGCGCCAGGCCCTCTTCGACAGCGGCCAGGACTTCTGGATTGTCGTAAAACCATTGCTCATCATTAGGAATGTTAGTTTTATCTGTCATATTGGCAGAACAAATTACGTCATCAATGTTACAAATTCTTTAAGAAATTGCGCTATCTATTGCGCAATTTTTCATCAGATTGATAACGTTGAGAGACTATAAACACACCAGCCAGAAGGAGAAAGAAGGATGTCGGCTCAGGAACCAAACCTACACCCTGCCCCCAGTTACCGGCTAATGTAGATAAGTCATTCAAGTCTACGAAACCGCTGTAATCAAAGTCGCCCTGCCCCCACATATCATCTGTAACCGTTGTCTTCCAGTTACCAGCCAGTATTGATAAGTCATTCAAGTCAACAACCCCGTCTCTGTCGGCATCACCACCGATAATATTCATCTCATACAGAGAAGCAATGTTATCAGGGTCAACGAGTTGCGGGGTTTCTATCTCACTCCACTCGTCGTATGGACCAAGTACAGGCCCGAACAAATCATTATCGTAGGAATAATCAAAGATATCTTCCCACGACCCGCCAACCCCCATCCCATCACACAGCGCAGTATTCCAACCGCTGAATCCTTGCTCCCATTCACCGTCCCAAGGACCACCCACGAATTCAAGCGAACCTCGACTCCAAGAGAACTCATTGTCAGAACACGAGGACATGAAAAT
>SDBS01002722.1_pt1 | contig 17536 bp, 21 predicted proteins | sample 2277091 | NCBI WGS metagenome assembly SDBS01 (sample SAMN10404972, study PRJNA504765) | marine sediment metagenome | isolation source: marine sediment core GS10_PC15, 163 cmbsf | place: Arctic Ocean: Southern Knipovich Ridge | collected 2010 | reverse complement strand
TTCAAGGGAGAGATGCTAGAACCCTGTGGTTCCTGTGGGCATATGGCAAAGGCTGATACGGATTGTATTCATTGTGAAGTTCGCTACAATGTCACTGAATCTGTACCTCATTGGAGACGCTAATGTTAATAACCCTGCACCCATCTTTGTGCAAAGGGAATCCTGCCGCCGTTGGTGAGCAGGTCGGTGGTCAATATGCGCATCGTATTCAGACTGGCTATGAGAAAGATAATTCTCCTAAGTACAGATACTTCAAGACAGAAGCTGAGTACAAGACCTACCTAGATTCTCAGTCTAAGAAGAAGGGTGGCAAGAAGAAAGCTGGTAAGAAGGATCTAAAAGAGAAGCTATCCGCTGAGCATAAGAAGGTTAAAGAGAAGGAAACTGGGAAGAAGTTCTCAGAAAGAGGCAAGCTGTTTGTCAAGGACAAGAAAAAGATATCCAAGAGCATTGGATTGTTTATAGGAGTTGATGATAATGAGTAACACTTTACCTAGAAAGCCTGTGCATCTAGTCCCTCAGAACGCAGAACTGCTACAGAAGGCAGATGCGGGTCAGATTGAAGGTGGTACAGACTATGTTAACAATGTGACAGCTGTCAACATGAGGGCCATACCACAAACATACAGAGCCCCTGAGGGCCGTGTTAAGGGTAATGAGATCTTTAAGAGATACCTTAACGGTAATCTTGCTGTAGACTATTGTGTGCAGAAAGTTATTGAAGCTATTCATAACGTTAAGTTTGGTGTAGCAACCAGTCCTGAGGATAGGGCCGTATTGACTGCTATGTTCCCGGGTGTACCTGCCTTTGGTGGTGCTGACGAAGCTATGGCTGTTGCAGTAAGTAGGGTTAACATTAGAATTAGTCCTATGGAGCGTGAGCTAATTAGGCAGCGAGTAGCGGCTCATTTTGCCGAAGAGATCAACTGGAATGCTGGTCTTGGTGGTGGAAGTGTTCCTGGCCGTAGTTCTACCTACAGGCCTGGATGAAGGTCAAGACGAACTTATCTCCTAGTGAGCTTGAACATGTGGGAGAAAAGCTGGTAGACTTAGCTAAGGGCCAGCAAGAAACTTCTTACAATGCTGAGAATCTGGCAGAGAAAGAGTTAATCAGGAAGTTTGACCATACATTTACTGTTATGCTAGAAAGTCTGAGAGATGAATTCTCTCGTGTACTATCTGAGGATTAAATATGATAAAGAGACCTATAGACCCTAATCCACTATTCAGGATGTCCGACGACCCGGTTGTTGCTAAGTCCTTGTCTCCTCTGCAAAGACAGAGAGAAAAGGATGGTACTCACGGGCTACGGGGTAACCCTACGTCCTTGCATCCACCGGATACCGAGCTTTACTTGGAAGGGCTAACTAAGAGCACTGAAGAGCCGATTGAAAAGTCTGAGCCTTTGGATCCAGATGCAGTGGTAAAGGCGTTTATGGCCTACACTGAGGGTGAGTAATAGGGGCAAGACGGGGGCCCAAAGTTGTCACTAAAGTCCAAAATAGAAGAACTAAGAAGGATAGCCGACTTGCACAAGTCGTGGCTGTCGTATGCTTTATTGGGTGAAGAGTCAATATCTTCAAAGGAGTTTGAAGCTCTTAAGAAGTATGGTAAGCTGCCACTAGATAAGTCTCTTAATTTAGTCAAGAATTCATATATACTGGGGCGATTGAGTCTTCTCTTGAAGAAGGCTGAGTACAAGGACTTGTCTTTGGACGATGTAGTGCAGAAGGCAGAGTCTGCGAAGTTTACGTCTTTGGAGAAGTTTGCTATAGAACATGCCATCTTTGGTGCCGCAGAAGGCATCAAGGGCCTAGGAGATGACATAGTTAGGGGAGCCTTTTCAGAACTAGCTAATTCATTAGAGGTTTCAGTTACTGAAGCATCCATACGTAATATAATTAGAGACGAGACGGCTATAGCTGTGCTTCAGAAGAAGTCCGCTAATAAGCTAGCTTCAACTCTGGTTTCTAAACTTCAGACAGATTGGAGACGATCATGGAAGAGAGTAGCAGAAACTGAACTACATAAAGCTAAGACGCTAGGAGTCGCCCAGACTATAGTAAACAGGGTTGGAATGTTTGAGGGTAGTGATGGAGTAGACTCTAGAGTCAGTATTGTACCTAATCCTGATAGATGTAAGGATTGTGCTAAGCATTATCTCGGTAAAGATGGTAACCCGAAGATCTTCACACTTAAAGAGCTACTAGATGTTGGCTCTAATGCAGGACCTGGTATTTCTCATAAGAGGGACGCAGACGGAACTCATGTAGGGTGGAATTCAACTTTACCGCCTCTTCATCCTACTTGCGGATGTAGGCTGGTGTACGTACCTGACGGGATGGCATGGAAAGCTGGTAAACTAGTAGTAGTAAACAAGGAGTCTTTCTCAAAGGGTTTGCGTAGTTTTGTTGGTAAGGTTCTTGGAGGAGGACAGAAAAGTCCTGGCAGTATTCCAGGAGTTGCAGCACCTGGCAATGTAGCGGGTCCTGGCAGACCTGCAAGTATGCCTGGCATAGAGTACAACTATATTCCGGTGGAAGAGGGCAAGCCTGAGGGTTCTATCGGTATGACAGAGTCGGGGCAGAGTTACAAGGTACCAGTGGGTCTCAGCACTAAAGGAAAGATTACTGAAGAGGATAAGAAGCTCATGACCCAAGCCAAGGTCCAGGCAGCTACTGCTTGGGGTAAGTCTCCTAAGCCAGATAGTGTAATTCTTGGTCATCTGTCTACGGGCAAGATAACTACCATAAAGAGCCTAAACGAAGACGCCACGGAACATTCAGGCATTAACGAGTCTTATAGAGTTACTATTGACGGAAATGGTAGGGGATTAGCTAAGCCAGCAGTTACCAGGTCGGATGATGCCTTGCAAGGCATGTCTTTCGGTACTGGATTAGGTTCTATTCCTGTTGGTACAGAACATACAAGGGAGGTTGCTTCATACCAATTGTCTTCTGCACTAGGGCTTAATGTGGTTCCTCCTACCACTCACAAGGAAATAAATAGTAAGCAAATGTCGGTTCAGCATTGGAAAGAAGATTCTGCTGGCGTATCTGGTGAGGCTGTAACTCAAGGGGAGGATACTACCGAGATGCAAGACATCTTAAATAGTACTCCAATAGCAAAGAAAGCGTACATGGAGAATAGGATGAAAGAGATTGCTGTGCTTGACATTATTCAAAATAGCAACGACAGGCACTTAGATAATGTAGTCTTTAGTAAAGATATCGAGGACGTGCATGCTATAGATAATGGATGGTCGTTTGGTACGGGGCTGTCGGGCCATAGGGGAGACATACATCAACATTTCCATATTTTGAGAAAGCCCTTAAAGATACCCGATAAGTTGAAAGAAAGAATGGATAACATGTCTTTGGGGGATTATAAGCGGTCCCTGAAGACAAGTGGACTTGAAGATTGGGCTATTGGACAGACTTTCTTGAGAAGTAGATATGCTTCGTTCTTACAGGAAACAGAGGGTCATTTAGATTTTGAGAAGTTCAGGCCTACGCTTAACAACATGCATGGAGAAGCAATACCCTTTCCAGAGGTTTGGAAGCAGAGGAGTAAGATACCTGAAAATGTTGACAACCCAGCAGAGTATTTAAAGAAGAGGTACATAAACACTATAGCTAACCATAAACATTCTGACATGATAGATAGGATGGTTACAGATAAGACTATCACTATGACAGGTGCTATGGATTTTATAAATAGAGAGAAAGAACACAAGTTGCCCACTCAGATGTTTGAATCGTGGTCTAAGAATTACTTAGCGCAGACATCTAAAAATCCTGACCACAAGGATTATGGATCTGCCAAAGCCCTGTCAGAATTAGGGGTATTTATGGGAGAAGGCTTTGCTAGGGGCCCTACTAGGTACCGGCAAACAGGGCAGCATAAAGCACACGAAAATAGTATTAAAGCTACTAATCCTCCTAAGAAGGTAGGAAAATCTACTCCATTGGCTTTTGGTACTGCTGAAAGAACCCAAGAGATTGGTCTTGCAGAGACGCAGTTGGTGGAGGCTCCTGAAGCAGTAACCCCAGTACTGCGGGGTAAGAAGAAGAAGGGTTGACTTTATTGTACTTTACGGTACTATGTGTCTAGGAGGTTATTATGCCCAGAGAGCTAGAATATGAGGTAATAGGCAGTACTGACAGTATTGTTGGTAGGGTTTGGTGGGACGGCAAGAAAATAGATAGTGACAGTGACAATCTGTTGAGATCCCTAAAGAAACACCAAGTTGAAGGATATACTATCAAGTCTGGGAAAGAGTTCTTAAAGAGGTTGCCCGCACTCTATAAAAGCGGATATTTAAGGGCAAGAAAGGTATCAAAGTAACATATGGAAGCTAGCAAACTCAGACCGTGTATATACGGTGGAAACAAGAGTTGTGAGAAGCAAGGAGGATCTGGTTCATTAAGGCATGGTAGCTGGTATACTCACCCTCATCCTACTTCAGAAGAAGTGGGACCTGCTACAGGGGAATACATAGAGCCAGTACATAAAGGCAATATAGCCTCCCTAGATCTAGGAGACTTTTTTGATGATGAATTGGCTGAATCATATCTATTCACTGAGATACAACAGTTTATTAATACTAAAGATATAGTAAAGAAGTCCTTGTATGACTTTGACTTAGTTACAGTCGAGGGAATAGACAGTCTCTTAGCATTATTGCCAATTATGGATCCGGTCATTATGAAGGAAGTTGTTCAAGAGATTTGGCCAGGATACCCTGTAGAGACTAATTTTGACCCCAAGATTCAGAGAGCCGAGATCCGAGGCTTTTTGCTAGACTATTTGCAAGGCCATGGACAAGAAGTTAACTGACTATGAGAAGCTATTTCTACTCAATTTAATGGGTAAGAATAGCAATAGATTTTCTAAGCTCCAACTGGTTAAGCATGGAGTACCGTTTGCTATGATTACAAAGCTAATAAAACTTGGTATACTATGTGAGAGTTGCGTAGGTAGCCTAAAGTATTACGGAGTATCGGAGGACATCTTTGCCTGAGAATCATATACATATCTTTAATATCAAGGAAGGTATACCTACTTCTCCAGATTCAGGAGACCCTCACACTCATACTGTAGTGCAGGAGGGGAAGGAGTATACTACGTCTTCAGATACTTCAGGTCCAGATCACACTCATACTGTAGAGATTGATGGCAAGAGTTATACGAGTGGTAGGTCTTTAGTTGAAGAGGGTATGGGTAAGGCTTTGGAACAACAGATTATGGAAGATGAGTTTGAACCAGTAGAGAAGGCTGTAGGCCTTCCTGAGTCTATAGATCCGGGCCACGAATATGTGTACAGGTCTGGTATCTATGGGATTTATGTCTATTGGTACAAGGATATGGCAGGAAACTATTGGAAGTATACCAACGCCCCTGAAGGCCATGCAGACCACGATCAGCATGCTGGGGAAGCTATGCTAGCTCAAGACCAGCCACTCCCTCATCTAAATGCAGAGTTCTTTACCGAAGAAGGCAAGAAGCGGCATATGGCCGTTCCTATGGGAATGGAAGTTGCTAGGAACCCACAGTACAATCCTAAAGATCCCCGTAATACTTGGTTTGAGCTATACAAGTCTGAGGACGGAGAAGCTAGGTATATCTATCTAGATGCGGATATCAAGGAGAACCTGGACCTATGGGTACAGCAGCAGTTGCGTGTGGTAGATGTTGGTATGCTTAATTACAGGCAGTATGCAAATGTATTATTCAATGGTCAACATCCTAAAGACAAGATTACTGCAGCAATACTGATGTTAGTAGACCAGGGCCTATATGACCCTGAAGAGCTAGCTGATGCCACTGTAAAGGATATTCAGTTTATTGATCAAACAGTAAAGCTGTTGGGAAGGGAATTTGTGTGTGATATCCCATTCTATGACTTTCTCACCAGTTTGGTAGGAGATAGGAGTAAACCTGATCCATTGTTTGAGCTAGATACGGTTCATGGTAGAAACTCTATAGGCTACAATTACCTATATGCCGTATTCCAGTCTCTTTCAGTTAGTCCTAAGTTCTTGCTATATTGGCACGCAAGTCATATGTTTTCTCGCATACTTAATAGGCATGCACTGCAGCAGACTCCAGCTAAGAAAGTGGAAAAGATTGCATTTAAGGAACTGTCCAGGGCACTAACTGCAGCTGAAGATGTTAGATACTTGGTAGACGTGAAGCTTAGAGATGTGCTTTTGGAGAACTATGAGGGAAGTATAGTAGAGAAATCTTTGAAGAGGAAAAAGGACGAAGGATATGGGGTTATGCAAGTATTCTCAGACCTTACTTCTCGTAGAGGAGATGAGAAGCAGTTCTCAGATTGGCTACACGCGGAGCCTTTGCACGACCTGTCCCCAGCAGAGCAGGTAGCTGTGGATGAGTACCTACAGGGTAAAGAAGAGGAAGAAGCTACAGAGCAGCAGGAAGAGCAGACAGAGGGAGAACAAGGCGCTGAGCAGGCTACCCCCGCTCCTCCTGAAGGCGGTGAGGCACCATGAGTAATATGTTTGATATATTTGATTCATGGCCTGTTTTGCTAAAGGCACGAACTAAAGAGGCCCTCACCAAGGCCGTAGAGGTAATATCAGAGAAGCTACAAGGTAAGTCAGTGGATGAGATCTCATTCTCGTGTATTCATCCATCTCATGAAGGGAGGATAGAAAAGCATATACTTGGCTCTGTAGAGGGTAATATTCACTTCTTGTCAGGATTTGTATCTCCAGCCTTCCATGTAGCTCCTTACCACTATCAACTTATAGATCCAGAATTGCCCGATGATATTGCGAAAGCTATGTGTGATGACCATCCGGGCAATCCGAGGCTGTGGACAGAGATAGTCAACGAGGGAGACCTACAGAAGGGGCTACCGCACCCTGGAGTTGAAGACATGCTCAAGGCCATTGAAGAGGAGAAGAAGGGCCTCAGGGTGTCCTCAGGAGCAGGAATGTACCAAGCTGTACCAGAGGAGCAGATGATATACTCAACCCACAATAATCACAGATACAGGTGGGATTTGGTGCAGGACTCATACTTTGCGGCTACTAATCCTAAGATAGCTGAGGCTATGGATGCTAAGAAGAAGATAGAGAAGTCTAGTAATACTTCTACACAGATACCGGATATGGTGAAGCGGCAAATAGAGTCAGATACAGAGTTCGAAGCTACAGTATACCCCCTGGTAAAGATAGACTTTCCTAGACCAGGATCTGTAATGACTATCCCGGTGTCAGGAGCAGATGTTGTGTATGGGGTGGTAAAGTCTGCCTGTTTAGACTTTTATGAGAAGGACGGCTCTGTTGCAGAGATTAAGGTCTATGACCGTATATACTCTAGCTTTGATTTAACCAAGTCTGGAGACATACATCCCAGTATTCTGTACAACTTTGCCTCTAAATATCTAAATATTAATGATGATTTAATAAAGTCTATAGCTAACTCCTTTTCAGAAGAGGAAGATTCTTCTTAATAAATGCACAAACTATTTACTTGTCCTAACTGCTCTGAAGTCATGCTAAAGAGTCACGGAGCAGAGGCTAAAATGCGCAATAAAGTCCTTATTTTTAGAGGAGATAAGGCCTATGCTATATGCAAGGGTTGTAGCGCTGAAGTACAAGTACCATTAAAGATAGACTTGACTAATCTGCCTACAGATAGTAGCCCTGATCTTTATATTGATAAAAAGTAGTTGACAAGACTATAATGCCATAGTATTATACCTATAAGATTTAAGACTATTTGAAATGGTCTCCATATAGGGAGCTTCTGGCGATAACCAAGCCGGTGCTCCCTTTTTGCGTTTTGAAGGTTGGTACTTTGACAGATACATTTACTGAAGAAGAATTCAACTTTTGGATGCCTGCCCAGGCGGTCGTTGTAAAGGGCGGCGAAAAGGGTGCAGACAAGACTGGCAAGCGTTGGATTCAAGGCATTGCCAGCACTAGTGATCGTGATCTTCAAAATGAAGTGGTAAATCAGTCAGGTATTGATTTTTCATACTTTAAACAGTATGGCTACTTTAATGATGATCACCAGAAAGGTCCGAAGTTTAAGGTCGGTGAACCTACTGAATGTAAGGTAGTTAAGAATGGCCTCTATGTCAAGGGTTTCTTGCATAAAGGAAAACAGACTGCTGATGACATTTGGGAACACATGCAGGCTCTAGAAACTTCTGGTTCTTCTCGAAAAATGGGATTCTCTATCGAAGGCAAAATACGCCGTAGAAACGGAACTACCATTGACAAGTGTTGGGTGCAGAATATAGCCATTACGGCAGCGCCAATCAACACTAAAACTTATGCTGATATTGTAAAGTCTTTAAATGCTGAAAAGCAGGTAGAAGATACTGAGGAAGTCTCAAAGGGACTTACCTATGACGAAACAGTCCAATATGTTCAAGCCGAAACTGGATTGGATGATACGGGCGCAAATGATGTAGCAAAGATTGTTTTTGCTACTTGTATTACTAAGGAGTGAATAAATATGACTACTGAAGCTCAAAAGGTTGAAGTTAGCCCGGAGGATGTCAAGAAGGCTCTTGGCGCTCTTCAGGATGTTGTCACTAAGGGTCACAATTCTCGTGGAACAGCTACCACTCAGGTAGAGACCATGCAGCAGGGTAGTGCTGGAGCAGGCTCTGATGCCGGTTCCACACAGGTATACCATACTCCTGACAATTCTGAAAAGGATAGTTGGGCTGGAAGTTCTGGAATGAGTTGTCCAGATGATGGTGCTCATGATTACATTGCTGAGAATGGTACTGACTATGATGGTGGCGCTGTGTACAAGTCCATCAAGGAAAAGATTGCTAAGGGGCAGACTTTGTCTCCCGCTGAGTTTTCTTGGTTCTTTGAAAAGGGTGGAATGGCTTACGGCATTGACAAAGACAAAGACAAAGACAAAGACAAGGACGTAGACAAGGCCCAAGATGTTGATAAGGCCCATGACTATGACAAAGACAAGGATAAAGACAAGGACATGGATAAGTCTCTGACTGACCATGCCTCTGAGAACGAGACTGTTCGCAAGGGCCTTGAAGTGTCTGAGTTCCTTAAGAACTTTGCTGATGTCTTTCAGAAGTCTCAGGAAAGCCAAGAGTCTCGTATTGTTGAGCGAGTTGTTTCTCTCATCAAGAGCGAATCGGCAGAGTCCAATGAGTTTTCTAAGAGTCTTGGAGATGCGGTAACTAAGCTCGCTGAGCTTGCAGTTGCTAATGGACAGCGTATTGAGCAGGTTGAATCTCAGCCCGCACGCGGCCCAATGAGCACTGACAATGTTGCGTCTCTGGAGAAGTCCTTTGAAGATGACAATGCTACTGGCGGAGCAGAACTGAACAAGGGTCAGGTAAATGACGCACTGTTTACTATGCTTCAAAAGGGTGAGATTGACCGTGGTGTCTGCTTGAAGTTTGACGCTACTGGACAGATTGACCCAGGAACCCTGGATAAGGTTAGAAAGAGTATTGCCGCAGGTTAATCCCTGTAGGTGATATAAGGAGTTAAATATGACTATTGGATTGAATGATTTTCGAAACGGTGCTCATTCCGGGTTTGGTACTGGGAATAACGCAGACGTTGAATCACTGACCAAGGCGCTTGAAGCTGGTTTCCAGCAGGGCCCAGGTCAAACTGGTGGTTCTGCGCTTCGCGTAGAGAGCCTTGAGTCCAGCTTGAAGGTGCTGACATACACGTCTAGCCACATCAAGTTCTGGAAGAAGATTAACAAATCACCAGCTTACTCGACCGTAGAAGAGTACAACCAGCTGTCTGATTACGGCGGAAACCAAAATCCGTTCGTACAGGAAGGTGAACTTCCTCAGGCAACTGATACCTCCTACATTCGTAGAACTCAGTTGGTGAAGTTCCTTGGAACTACTCGCGAGGTAACCCATCAGGCTACCCTTGTGCATCCCGCACACGGTGATCTGATTGCCCTGGAAAACCAGAATGGTATTCTGTGGCTGCTTGAGCAGGTAGAGCGTAACCTTTTCGAAGGTGACTCTAGCCTCTCTGCTGATGGCGAAGCTGAGCAATGGGATGGTTTGGATGCATTGATTGATGCAACCTCCGTTATTGATATGGAAAACACCACCCTGCAGGAAGCTGACCTTGAAGAGGCAGGAAACACCATCATCGAAGCCTTTGGTTTCCCAAGTGATGTGTATCTTGGTACTCGCACCATGAGCGATCTGGTTAAGACCCTGTATCCTCGTGAGCGCATTCAGCTTCCAGCACCCGTTAATGGCCAGATCGGTAACTCGATTCAGACCATTTCCACTCAGGCTGGAATCCTGGAGTTCAACCCGGATGTGTTTATCCGTAGGGCTCCTGTTGCTCCGTCCGCTCCCACGTCCGTCAATGCTCCAGCAACCCCTGCATCCGTTGCAGATGGTGCGCTGACTGGTACTGACGGTGACCACGAGAAGGGTGCTCCTTCGGGAACCACTAACTTCAACTATGTAGTGACAGCTTCTAACCGTTTCGGTGAGTCCGCTGCTACTGCAGTTCAGGCAAGTGTTGTTGCCATGCTTGCAGCTGAGAAGGCGCTAGGGGAACATGTTCCTCTGACGATTACCAACCCAGCCGCAATTGGTGCCTTCCCGCCCGAGTACTTCAGGATTTACCGCTCTGTTGCTAGGACCGCCGCTGGTGTGCCCGCAGCCAATGCGTCTTATTCCCTGATCGCTCAGGTCCCTGCTGACAGCCAGGCTGCTTCTGGTACTACCACGTTTGACGACGTGAACCTGAAGCTTCCATTCACAAGCACCGCATATGTCGGTGAGCTTACCCCGTCCGTTCTTACCTTCCGTCAGCTTATGCCGATGATGAAGATGGACCTGGCCGTGCTGGCTCCCGCATACCGCTGGATGATCCTGCTGTATGGTACGCCTTTGATGTTTGCGCCGCGTAAGTGGTTGCGTTTCATCAATATCGGCCAGCTTGAGACTCGCTCTTAATAGATAATAGGTAAACAGGTAGGGGAGGCCTTGTGTCTCCTCTACCTCGTCCCTTACTATAAATGGAGTGTTCTGTCTGCGAGAAGGCCATGTTTGGCCATGCTAAGGTTGCTGAAAGCGATGAAGTAGTTTGTGGGTCTTGTGCCCTGACTTCTACAGCCAAAGGCAAAAAGAAGCCTAAGACAGCCAACATCGAATCTATGCAAGTAGAACTCTTTAAGGAGTCTATGAAGCCACTAGAACGAAGCGAAGTTAAGGAGCCTGTAGTGCTTAAGAAACTAAAAGTTACAAGTAACTACGCTAGAAACAGAGTAGTTGTCATTGGCGGAAACGTAGTGATGACCTTTAACGAGAATGGTGAATGTCAGCTTGATGCTAAGCATAGAGTTGCATTAGAGAACCATATGAGATTGAGGCCTAACAGGTTTAAGATTGTTGAAGATGCTCCTGTTGTTGTTCCTGCTCCTGTAGAAGAAGTTAAGGAACCTGAAGCCGTAGAAGAAGAGGTTAAAGCACCTGAAGAGGTTGTTGTAGCCAAAGAAGATAAACCTGCTGAAAAGGTTAAGAAGCCGAAGAAGGCAGCTAAGAAAACTAAGAAGAAGAAGTCTAAGAAGAAGACTTCGGAGTAATTCTGGAGGATTAAATTATGAGAGTAAGAGAGATCGTAGGCGACACGCAGAGCGCCGAAATTCAGCAGATGCGTCGTAGTTTTAACAGCCTCCTTCGTATGATGGAGACTGCAGAAGCAAGCATTACTACAGGTAGCGCTAGTGCTGAAGAGGTACTAGGTGCCTGGGCAGATGCCATTCGTACTGGTAGGGACGATAACCCTGATACAGTTTCGAATGTTCTCGTTTCTGACGAAGAAATTGTTGGGATACGGGTTACCCCGACCGCGCTGCGCAAAGCGCAAGCTAATGCTAGGGTGGTTCAGGACGACGGCACCGACGCTTAATCAGTTACTCTTTTAAAGAGTCTTAGAGCCGGTATAGGTTAGTTCTGGAATAATTTTCGGGATTATGCTATACTGGCTTTATTAGTTTAAGGAGTAGATTATATGTCTTCGTGCCCCATCTTCGTCCAGGACAGTACTGGTAGTATTACTTTATATCTTGAGCTAACTGCTGATGGCAGTGCAGCTACGGCTCTAACGTTTGCGGATATTACAGCGGATTTGAAAAAAGAGGGTGGTGCTTTTGCAGCTATGACGCTGACGGGAGCTAACTTTACGGAAATTGACGGAGGTTTCTATCAGCTTGATTTAGCGGCAGCTGATAATGATACGCTAGGCAATTCTCAGGTAAGAGTGTCCGGGGCTACTATCAGGACTACACTGCTTAGTGCGTTTGTCGCAGAAGTGGTGCCAACTTCTCCAACCACTACCCCTGCTCCACCCAAGACTGCTATCTTTGGCTTTATCAAGGACGCTGACGGAGCCCCTGTGAACAACGCTACAGTATCTGTCAAGATCCTTTCGACGCCCTATATAAGTAATGCTGGAGATGATGGCGTCCTTATTACTGATGGGTTGATCATAACCCAGACGGATGTAGCAGGTTTCTTCACTATAGACCTTATCACGGGAGCCATTGTCGAATTCTTCATCAGTTCTGCGAACTATCGCCGCACCATTACTGTTCCAGTCAACTCTACTAACCTTTTCGATTTGCCTTGATGATTAAAAAAGTCTGTACAAAGTGTAGCCTAGACCTACCGTTTTCCGAATACTATAAGGATAAAAAAGGTAAAGATGGGCTCTATGCCAAGTGCAAATCGTGCCATAATAAGGTGTGCCTTAAGCGGTATCACGCCAATCCCGAACAAATTAGAGAGGTGCAACGTAAGTGGAAGCAAGCCAATCCCGAACAAATTAGAGAGTCAAATAGGCGCTATTGTGCCAAGAATATAGAAAAGATAAAAAAGAGTAATAGTGAGTGGAAACAGAGAAACTCAGAAAAAGTAAAAGCGCAGAACCAGAAATGGGCAAAGGACAACCCAGAAAGGGTAAAAGCGAAGCTCCAGAAATGGAGGCAGGCAAATCCTGAACAAGTTCTTAAACTTGGTAGAGAGTCAAATAGGCGCCGATATGCCAAGGATCCAGAAAAGGCTATAAAGAGGTCCGGTGAATGGGCTAAGGCAAATCCAGGAAAAGTAAAAGCGAATCAACAGAAATGGGCAGCGGCAAACCCAGGGAAAGTTAAAGCGCAACACGCCAAGAGACGGGCTAAAAAACTAAGTGCTACGCCAAAGTGGTTAACAAAAGACCATTGGGACCAAATCGCCGAAATATACGCCACCTGCCCTAAAGGCTGGCATGTTGATCACGTCGTCCCACTTCAAGGAGCCACAGTGTCGGGATTACATTTGCCCTGGAATCTCCAGCACTTGCTTGCGGTTGAGAACATTCGCAAGAGCAATAAACTAGAGGTATAACCTATGCCAGCCCCTACAGCTATAACAGTTAGTACAGATAACCTGGAGTACTCAAGATATGAGCTAGGAAGAGACAAAGTAACGGCCCTGGTGGTCGTGACTGGCGGGGCCACCTATGACGCCGAGAATATTATTGTTGACATGGTGAAGGACCGTCGCTCCAGGGATGCAGTTGTCGACACATTTACCATAGAAGTTGACGGGGCGAACGAAACCCAGGAGTTTACAGTAGAGTTCGACCTAGCAAATATGGTCGATCAAGATCTCATATCGCTTGTGCGGTTCGGAAAATACTTCATAAGAGCAACGTCTTTAACAGACGATACCGTTTTGGGCGAGTCCCCAACCTTTGACGTTAGGGTAATGACGATCGATAGGCTCAAGGAAGATTACTTATTTGGCATCAACCTCGAAGCGACGGAGGTGCGCTCCCCAAAGTTTCAGCCACAGAGTATCACTGGAGTCACCATAGTAAAAACTTCAAAAGCCCACCCTCTGGGCTTTTCAACCTTGACCTACAACTTTGTAAAGGACGTTACCACTAATGCGGCCTCTTCCATAGGTGCAGGCGGCAACGGGACAGTAACAATTACTGCAGATGGTACCCCAGCAGTAACAGGTGTAGATGGTAATACTTTGGAGGTAGAAGTAGTCGTTCCCTCAGGTACTTCCCCTCTATCCGCTACATTTGCCAATAAGGCTATTACAGTCAGCTTGGACGTAACTGCTGGTGTGCCTAATGCTGCGGCCAACACAGCTACGCTAGTAGCCGCAGCGATAGCTGCCCTTCCAGAGTTTAGTACAGTGGCTTCTGGTACAGGAGCAGATTCTTTGTCTGCAGCCGAAACCGCTGCCTTCTCAGGGGGTGAATCTACCATTTCTAGGACCCTATCTTGGGCTGGTGGGCCGTCCGTTTCCATCACAGAAGCAAAGACTTATATTCTCCGTGCAGGGGCCTCAGGGCCTTTGGCCAAGCTCCAAGCTAGTACGGATGACTTTATCTGTGTAAAGGTCTCCAGCATCCTCCTATTGCCTCTAATCGCTATATCTGAAGACATCCTCATGGACCGAAAAGCCCTCAACGACGAAACCCTGGCCAGGTACCTAGATGAATCTGTTGCATGGATTGAGAACGACCTCTTGGCCACCCCTATTGAGCCATTTAATGTAGTCACTGAGAGAGACCCCACTGCCATTCAGTTTGCTGCTGGTGTCAATGCCCCTTCCCCTATATTCACTGATACTGATTTTGACCGTATAGACTCAGGATTGACCTATTTTAGGCCTAGTCATGGTACTAACTGGGTGCATATTAACACCCCTTACCCCCAGATACTGCGAGTTGACAGCTTATTTGGGTCTATTGCCAATACCCGAGTTATTGAGATTGATCTGGAGTGGATTGAGGAATCCCGCACTGGCGGTGTAATACAGCTAGTTCCATTCAACCAAGAGATTGCTTTTGACTTTGTAGGCCTTATTTGGACGAATGCCTTGAGAGGAGCCGTAGAGCTTCCCAACTTCTGGCATTTCAACATGATTATAGGCCTTAGAGATGCAACTCCCGATATTCAGGAGTTTATAGGAAAAAAGGCTGCAATACGTGCTCTGGTAGTAGCAGGTATGGCTCTGAGGCCAGGAGTAGGTTCCTTGTCTATGAGTAGGGACGGGGTTAGTCAGTCAGTGTCATATACCAATAGTGCAAACTACGGGATATATAACGCAACAATCCAAGCATACAAGGACTGGATTGATGAGCATTCTCAGGAACTCAAGGGTAAGTACCGGGGGCCAATGCTGGCGGTGGTCTAATGACGTTTGCAAATCAAGATTGGGACTTTGACAAGCTAGAAGAACTTATTGAAGGGCGAGGAGATAAGGTAATTCATGAGACAGGTATATCTTGCACTTGTCGCAATGAAGATACTCTAGCCTCCCTTCAGACTTTTGAAGCGGCTTCAGCAGCTGCTCGTAGACTAAATTGTGATAAATGCCAGGATGGCTTTATTTATAGAAGCCCTAAGGTTATTGAAGGGCTATTAACCTCTATAGAGGCAGGCCCAAATAGGAAATTGATAGAATCTGGATATGCAGTACAGGGTGATGCAGTATTCTCTCCATCTTTACGTGTATTTAGGCTAACAGATTTTGACAAGATTACCTTCTTACATTCCACTCCAGTAGGGGATGGGCAAGTTATTTTTAGAAATGCTGGACAATTGAATGATAATGCAGGTTTAGACACTAAAGGCCTACAACCTGACGAAGACAGATTATGGTACCAAGCTGATTGTGCCATACATTGTGAGGATGAGTTTGGAGAGCAGTATTTCCAGAATGCTGACTTTGTTCTTGAAGACAAGGTTATTCGTTGGATAGGAAGAAAGCCTAAAGACAAGACTTTATATACAGTTAAATATACAGCTTTTTTGGAGTGGATTGTGTACAACACTCCTTTTGAGAGATTTGACAGAAATAGGCCTCTAGCACAGAGAGTACTAATTCGCAAGAAACATGTGACTAGTATGGTAGGAAGTCCAGCTGATACTGCCGCCAAGAGAAAAGAAGAAGCTGAAGGTTTTGTAACAAGGACAACCATTTAATGCCAGCCGTCGTAGTAGATACAGGATTTATCAATGTTAAGGTTCCTGCAATTAAGCTTGCTCCAGTAAGTGAGCAGCGTTATGACGACTTTATGCGTGCTGTAGCCGAAAAGGCAGAGGCTTATTGGAAGCAGTTAGCTGATGATAAGCTAGAATCAACTGCTAAGATCTACAAAGACAATATCAAGATTGAGCAAGGATTTAACTCTTATTATATTATTTTAGGGCAATACACCGAAAAGGCTCCACTAGCTCTGGCCGTAGAAGCTGGTGCTCCTGGGTTTGACATGAAGCCTGGTTTATTGAGGGCCACTGGTGGTAAGCGTAGATTAATCCCTCTATGGGGAGGTCACCCAAGCCATAAGACTGTACCAGTGTGGTTGGACTCTCTAACGGTAAAGGGCTGGAACCACCCTGGTTGGGAAGGCAAGCATCTGCGAGACGAGGTTATGGAATATATTGACAAGGTTATACTACCAGAAGAAGTAGATAAGCTTTTGAACGGCATATTCGATGACATGCTTGGGGACCTATAAATGGCCGTACTTCCGGAAATAGTAATACAAAGGGCCTTGACAGATGGAATTCGCTTCCTGAGAGAGGATCCTCGTGTACTAGATGTTCTATTCAAGCGCCTATCACAAGTGCAGCGTGATGAACTAAAGAAGTTTATAGAAAAGCAGCCCATTGACTTTAGTGTTAATTTCCCTAGGAAACAAGCCTTAAAGCTGCCAGGTCTTGTACTGACTCTTAAGACTGAGGACGAAGCTCAGACATTCTTGGGCAACCATATGGGAACTGCCACTAATGAGAATATCCCTAGCGCAGACATCTCTCATGACGATTTGCTAGGTGGAGGCCAGCATGCAGGCACTATAGCCCCTAGTTCTGGGCGAGCAAAGATACTGCAAGGGCCATTAAATGTGGCTGCTACTGAGACGGGTAACGGTGGAGATGACACACGTATTACTTTTGATGCAGATAGCACCGTAGAACTGCTAGAATTCGTACAAAGCATCAATCAAAGCAATCCTGGTTCCATGGATTTACACGTAGTTCAGGGTCCAGGAGCAGGTGAAGTTAAAGGTATGATTAAAATAACAGGAGACTCTATTGACATAGAAGAGTCTTTTGAGGTACAATTAACAGATCAAAGCGTCGTAGTTGTACGCGAAGCATCCGCTTGTGACACAATTGGAGAGCCTTCGGGTATTTATGCCTCATCAGCCAAGAATCTGGTTCAGAAGGGTGTCAACTACAACGTGCAGTATCAGCTAGCAGTTATAGCTGGTCAACAAGACGAAGTTCTATATCTATACGCAGTTACTAAAGCTGTACTACTCTCTAAGACCTCCTTCTTGGAAGGACAGGGACTTCAGGCCATGCAGATCAGTGGAACTGATTTTGCGCCAAGGCCAGAGTACCTACCGACTGAAGCATTCCAGAGAACTATGATTCTCAAGTTTGTGAGTCCATTTGCCTTCTTGGAAGAGATAGAGTCCGCTAGTGCTATAGACCTAAACCTTACACC
>SDBS01002721.1_pt1 | contig 17543 bp, 17 predicted proteins | sample 2277091 | NCBI WGS metagenome assembly SDBS01 (sample SAMN10404972, study PRJNA504765) | marine sediment metagenome | isolation source: marine sediment core GS10_PC15, 163 cmbsf | place: Arctic Ocean: Southern Knipovich Ridge | collected 2010 | reverse complement strand
CAGGACGAAGTTCTCCTTGACGAAGTGAATTTCCAGGTCCAACTCGTCCAGGGTTACGTAGTCACGAAGGTTGCGGTAGAGACGGTCGGTTTTCTCAACCAGTACAGTCCGGCATGGGTTGTGGCGCTTTAGCAGGAACTCCACCATTTCATCAAAGCCGGTGCGCCCAGCCCGCTTTGCAGTCTCCACGTCCACGAACTCACGTGTGACATCGAAGCCGTGCTCGACGGCGTACTCGCGGAGGAGCTTACGCTGCGCCGGTATAGAGAATCCCTCTTCCTCCTGCTGCTTGGAGGAGACACGGGCATATATGACCGCGTGACCCGCTTGCTCAGTTCTCATGTTACTCATACCCTGAACACCTCATTTCTCTGATGTAAAGCCCAATGCACCGGCATGCCCGAGTCAGGCCCTGCACTGCCTCCAACTCACCACCTGACGCACCACTCTCTCCCCCTGTTGCACTGCCACCAGCAGGTAAAGGACCATGGTTCCGGTCCTACCGGCTATACTTGCGCACAATACAAACTAAGAACAGCGACATGAGCACAAAGCCCAGCGCGGCCTCGGCGGAAGCTAAGATGCGCCCCACCTGCGGCTCTGGTGCTAAGTCGCCATACCCCAGTGTGGTGAAGGTGACTACGCTGAAGTACAGACACGTTTTGACTTCTTCCCAAGACGGCAAGCCCCAACCTGGCAAGACGGCGTAGCTCTCGGTCGGAGTGCCCGGGGCTATGATGATTCCTAAGCCGCCTTGGACAACAGCAAACAGCGCAAGAACTGCTACGATCCATCCAAAGATCCGCCCGGGCTGCTCACCATAGCCGCACAGGTAGTACATGAGCCAGTAGCCGACGCATCGCAGGTGCCGGAAGGCCCAATTCCACCCTAGCATGCCGGGCAATAGCAACAAGGAGGCCCAAATGGGACTGCTCAGCCGCCAAGCCCAATACAGTACCCTTCGTTCTACACGGATTGCCTCCCTGTCAAGCTGCGCCCGGTGGCACTCCATCTCCCGGATGAAGAACTGCCCTGCTGTCTGGTAGTCCCCTGACTCCTGGTAGTTCAGCTTGAGTTGGCGATACGCTGCCTCACAGCCAAGAAGCGTGGGCTGTCCCCCATCATCGGTGTCCTGTGAGTTTCTAGTCTTCTCCCACTCTTTCGCATCGCGAGCGCAAAACTCGTCGCGAATACGATCCTTGTCCAGAATCGTCGTGCCCAAGTCCACTGCAGGCCCGATAGTCGCGCCGCTCAGTAGTGCGCCACTTAGGTCGGCCTCCGCCAGTCTGGGCAATTCGGTAGTGGTCAACTCGGTCTCCGGGTCAGTCACCAGAACGGACACGATAGCTGCGTGGCGTAGATCCGCGCCGCGCAGGATAGCCCGGGAGAGATTAGCACCGTCAAGCCTACTGTTCCTCAGCCTGGCCCCGTGTAGATTGGCATCCTGCAGCCGAGCAAGTTGCAGCTTGGCGCCGCCCAACCAAGCATTCTGCAGCCTGGCGCGTTCCAGTATGGCGCGCTGTAGGTCGGCACCCCCCAGGTTCGCTCTCTGGAGGTTGGCGTCCTGCAGGTCTGCTCCCTGAAAGTTGGCGCCCATCAGGGCTGCTGCCTGGATGTGGGCGCCCCCGAGGTCTGCTTGCTGAAGGTTAGCGTACCACAGGTGTGCTTTCTGGAGGCTGGCGTCCTCCAGGTATGCTTTCTCGAGGCTGGCGCGCTCCAGGTTTGCTCCCTGGAGCTTGGCGTCGCTCAGGTTTGCTCCCTGGAGGTTGGCGCCCCTCAGACTCAGACTTGCTCCTTTGGCGACGACGGTCTCCAGGGCGGACCGCAACTCCGCCGGGTTACGGTCCTCGCCTTCGTAGTGGAAGAGGCAGCGCGGCTCTCCGCTTCCACTGTCGGCATAAGCTGGCAGCCCGCAGCGCTCATCCCTCGACCCAACGCCGAACTGACACCGCTTTTCATCGGGCGGGGGGGCACCCCATTCCTCCCATAGACCATCGGGCCATTGTTCTCTATTGTTCACGTAGACCGCCATGGGAGCTGCCTCCTTTGGCCACTCAGTTCAATGTATGACTGTTGTGCCCAACAATATCACCAACGGGAAAGGTCGGGAAACATATTGCCCCTATAACACCGATTGTACCCTAAGTCCCCCCCAGGCATACTCTATCCCTGCCCTGTCTTTCGCTCTACGGGCCTCCTGTGCGATTATAGGCTATGCCATGTGTGTGGCCGCCTTGCCATAATGGACAGCAAATTGAATAGCGCGCAGGAGGGGGAATGCTTCAGGCACTGCCGCCTCCATCGGCTTCTTTTCCGATAGAGCTATAGTTATCTCCGCTATGAAGTCAGGCACAGACTGAATCCCAATACCGTCCCCAAAGTAGTCCGACCGCACTCTTGGCTTAAGAGCAAATCCGACAATGGCAATTCTCCTGACCTCATCGACATTACACGGGAGCCACTCGGCGTAGTATTTTGCTGCCTTAGTGAACTGCTGCCTAAGCCTGTCCTTCCGTTTAGCCCAGGATAAGGCATCGGATGAGGTCTCTATATGCAGGAAGTCCTGTTCCTTCGGGTGGAAGGCCAGCACATCTATCTCGCCCTTGTATCCACCCTTTTTCCGCTTACCATATTTTAGATTTGACAGAACGAAATAACCACGGTATTCGTACCACTCTGCCACAAGTTGCTCCAGGAAGTTCATAGCTCATTCCCCCTTATTTCACTGATAGCGCTTCGGCCAGCGCCTGCCGCTGCTCCTGGGGCAGGGCGGCCAGGGCCTGAGCTATCCGCTGCACCCCGTCAGCTTCGTCCAGCTCTTCACTCCCGGGTAACTGCTTTATGCCGGCGTCCACATCCTCCTGGACAAGGTGGCTGTATATCTCGGCTGTTGTCTGTATCCGGGCGTGACGCAGGGCCTTCCTGGTCAGCTCCAGGTTGCCCGTGGCCCGCAGGAACCGGGTAGCGAAGGTGTGGCGCAGGGTATGAGGGCTGACGTTCTTTTCAATCCCCGCCTTCTTCGCCACACGCTTCACCATCTGACGAACGTAGCCGGTTTGTACTGGCCTGCCCGGTGTTAGCTTCTGGGCATCATCCACAAAGGGGCCGGTAGCCTCCCCTTGGCGAATGGTGCAGAATATGTGGTCACTGTGGATGCCCCGAGCAGTCCGTTCTTCTAGCCAGGTTCCTAGCTTTGCCGTCGCCCGCTGGGTCAACGCCACCTTGCCGGGCCTGCCACTATTGCCACTGCGGATCAGCACGTGAGTCAGTTGCCCGGCTTCCCTCACCAAGTCCCTGGTGGTCAGGGCAGTTGCCTCTGACACGCGCAGGCCGGCGTCAGCCATTACCAGCAACAGAGCCAAGTTACGCTTGCCTGTAGGATACCGGGTATTTATCTGGTCCAACAGCCGATCAAGCTCCTCTTCGGTTAGCGCATCTTCCGCTGTCGGCCTTTCCATTTGTCTGCCTCCTGTGGTTCTAACAAGTGTGTCGAAACCCGCCTACTATCAGTAGTATATCACAGCAGGCTGCGCTAGTCAACCTGTTTTCCTGGTTTTCGCTACTAGAACAGCATTTGAGCAATTGCGCTAGTGTCGCATATAGCGGTCTTCTCGCAGGCCGGCAAGGGTCTGGATAGGCCTTCTGCCGGCAATCTGAACCCAAAGTGAGCGTGTTGTTTTCTCGCTCGCAGATGGGCAGATATAGGCAACTTAAGGTCTTTCCTACCTCGGATATAGGGGGGGGAAGTATAGGCAAGGGCCGGCGGCGTGCCCTCTGGCCTCCAAGCGCCGCTCTGGCGGCATTCTTTTGCGACTGTGAGAAGGCCAGAGGGGTACAGTCAATTCTTGCATATCCCCTATCGTATTTCTGTGTCTTAGTCACGCACGAATTTTTTGGGCGAAATTTCTTTGCCGCTCTATTTCTCCGGCAGTGTGGCTGGACAGTAAGGGCAGCAGTTTCTCACAAAGACTCTATTTGACATTGGCGGCAGCGATCCCGAGGTAGAAGAGATAGTGAATTCCGTGGGCTATCGGTATTTCAGGGCAGTAGACGGAGTTCAGAACTATGTAGCATCTCCTGGGCTCTAGTGCCCGGCGCCGGGTGACCATGACCTAAAGCGGCGAAGGATCGGCAGTCTTACTTATGCCCAGGCGGGACTGTCTGTGCCATAGGCCCAAAAGGTGGCATACTTGTTCAATTCGGGGCAGGATCTTCGCCAGAAGGCTTCTAATCTCGGGTTTTTCTAGCTAAATGATCCGCATCGGGAGGAATCCGTTCAGCAAACAGAGAATACTGCAGGCAGCAACAAAGCGAATGCGAAATCGCAGATGAGGCGGGTATTGCTCTATGAGAAGCCACGCGCGGTACGCACAAATGCTGACATTGGGCATCGCAATGATTCTGGGTCAGTATACATTGTTGCTTGGTGATACAGATGAGCAGCAGACATCGCCTACCGTAGTGTGGTCGGTCATTGAGGCGGCCTTCGGCGGCGAGGACTACTCGAAAGCAGATGCATGGGAGGAAGTTAACACTCCTGAATATCCCTTGTATAGTCACTATCGAACGTGGCTGGATGGCGACGAAATGGTGCCTGAGGGCATAGCCCGTGTTCGCTTCGAGGAGACATATTCCGAAGCGGTAAGCCATCTTATGACCACGGCTTCTCATGTGCCATCTGCCTTGGAGGCAGCAGCAGATGGCTTGGACACAGCTCGGCAGCTATATGATGCTGCTGCCATAATGGAGGAGGGGCAGAGAGCCTGCTCTAAGCTTCTGGGGATAGCGGCGACACATGGAACGGCTGCCCTCTACCAGGCCGCCGACTGGACTGTAGCGACTAGGGCGCTTACGCGGATGTTAGTTGCCCACGAGATGAAGAACGTCAGCAGCAAGCTGCGCTCTACTGCGATGCTGGTGCGCGCTGCGCAGGGCCGGCAACTCAGCTATGAAGAGGCCAATCGTCTCTACCACAGTTATGTGGATGCCCAAACGCGCGCTCGCCACATATTCACACTGGGAGAGAAGACTTTTCCTAACACTGATCTGTGGAGCCAAGTAAAGAGGGTGCTGCTCTCGGCGGCGGGAGCGGGGGCTGGGGAGGTATTCAAACAGGCTGCAGAAGCTATCGAACACGCCCCAAGCACAGTGGATATTGAGAAGGCGGTTCGAATTGGGGTGGCAGCCGGCGCGGTTCTCACTGTAAGCGATGTCAAAGCGCTTGCGGAGGCCGTATTGGGCGTTCAGCCTCTGGCCGACTACTATCGAGATACGCAGAATCGCCATGCGCTGATTCCATTGCACGAAGTTGCATGGGAGGCGTGGCTTGCTGATGTGAATGTGGCTCCTCGGGCTATGCCGGCCGGTACCAGAGGATTCCTCAAAGATGGGAAGGCTTATGTGCCCCTGCGGGCCATAGCGGAGTGGATGGGAGTGAAGGTAGACTATGTTACGTCGCTCAGAATGGCCAGACTCGCCAAGGGCGCTGAGCGGATGTTTGTGCTCACATCTGGCGACAGGACCACGGAAGTCATATGGCCGCCACATCGCGCAGAAGGCATCCTAAAGGATGGCCGCACATATGTGCCGGTCCGCTACGTTGCTGAGTACTTGGGCGCAGAGGTTGAGTGGAAGGCTGACACCGCGGAAGTAAGAATTCGAACCGGTAGCAGGCAAATTGTCGTACCTACCCAAGAGCCACCAGGAAAACTCCTAGCGCCAAAGCCCAAGCAAGTGCTCAGCGTTTTTCTCAAGCAGAATGGCCCAGAAGAAAATGTTGGCGACGTCTGCATTCGATACGATAATGGCACAACGAAGCAACTCACATACTCACGTATGTGCGCGGATCCAAAACTGTCACACAACAAGCGCTTTGCTGGCTGGAAAGTCGTCGAATCGATGGACTACCACGGAGATCGTGTATTAGTATCTGATTGCGTCGCTATCTATGATGCGAGCAGAGGCAGGAAATTGCGGACCATCCCGACCGATGGCTTTGTCCGGAACTTCGCCTTCTTTCCAAGCTCCGAGAACTCAACAGTGGTTATCTACGTCGGTGGAATGCATTTCGCAGGGCATTATGTGGAGTATGACATAGACAGTGGCAGATCGACTGGCCGAAAGTGGAGCGACGAGGAAGGTGGTCCTCCTGGATGGCCATGGTAGCGCATCGCTCACTTACCAGTTGTGGACTTCACGGCGCAACTGATCGACGGGCCACTCACCACGTCCTATGTATTGACGCCACTCTTCGGGTGTGATCCCAGCTTTCTTCACCAAATCGACTGGGACCTGTTCGTAAGGAGACCATTCAAACGCAAACCGGAATGTGTCGCCCAAGTCGCGTAGGACGACCTGGCTGATTGGTTCCCAGCCCACCGGTGCCCCCACGTAGTGCCTGCCCTCCATTATTACGAAAGGTCCGCTCTGTCGCCCGAACTTCAGTAGCCAGCCGACATCATTTCTCTTGCCATAGTCCTCCAAACGCCAATAAGTATTCTTAGAGCAAACGCGTGCTATAGCCGCGGCCCTCGGATTCCGCCGCAGAGCTTCGAGTGTTTGTGGAAATGGCTTCAACTTCCATTCCATCTTGGTGAGCTTTGCCGTTACGTTGATGCTCTGCGGTTCTCCTCGTCGTCTGGTGCTGGCAACAACCACAGCGACCTGGCCTACTTCAGCACCCACATCTTGCACATCCTCAGTCTTCTGGTGTGGCACTATTGCTGCGTGTCGCCTCCAACTACCGCGTCTATGCACCATCACGCAACCCCGCCACTGTGGCGCAGCAGACTCGTCAGCTGCTTCTATCGCCAGGTGCAACGTGCCTCGCCCTTTGGGCACCAGCTTCACAGCCCGAGCCGATAGCGCATTGAGGCTCAACTCCCTCTCGACCGGCTTCTCCTTACCGGATTCGCCAGCCTCGATCTCCAGCTTGCTGTCCCCGAACGCTGCAGTCGCGGCAAACGGGTCCGTCAACTGCCAGCGCAGCGCGTCCGGCCAGTCACGGAGAAGAGCATAGCTAGCGGTATACTCAGTGAAGGTGGCGGCCAGGGAGCTGTCGTGCGCCTGAAGAGTGGCGTCGATAGCACTCAGGCAAGTCTTGTCGCTGTGGTCGGCACCGTAGCTCTCCCAGATCTCACGGATGACCCCGGGGCCATGCCTGTGCGCGATGTACGAGGCGAAGGTGACGTTGTGATACTCCCACTTGGGATCCGTGAGCTCTCGCGTGATGTTGATGCAGTTCGTCAGTACCTCGCGGTCGCCCGCATCCGGGCCCAGAAGCATGCCAAACCAGACTGCTGTCGCCTCCCGCCACCACAGATCTGGCCCCCGCCAGTCCGCAAGGCTCCGCATCTGCGGGGTGTAGTACTGAGCTTGAGAGATGTGGAACAGCTCGTGGCCCGCGAGATAGCGCAGCACATCACTCATGGTTCCCCCCGAGTACTTCTCACCGGACTCGTCCAGACGCAGGTCATTTGTTATGCGCAGGTAGTCATGTGGTGTGAGGACTATTTCGCCCTTACCATAAGCCTTCTCGGGAAGCCGATGAACCTTCACGCTGATCCGGTATGAGGGAACGCGGAACCCGAGTTGAGTGACTTTGCCGCGCGCAGCCTCGAGTGCGGCTCCGAGAACATCGATGTAGTCAGGTATGCCGTTCTTGGGATCAGTGTCCGCGGGATCAACGCTGTGCTTGTAGTCTGGTTGGTCCCAGTACCCGACACTGAAGTGCTCGGTTTCGTGGCGCTTTCGCGCGAAGAGCTTATCCGTGGTCCACGTCCACAGCGACAGGTGGCGAGTCTCCACGACCAACGTGTTGGCCTCCGCATCCAGGTCACACGCCATCTCCTGCCAGTCTATGCCGTCCCAGAAGGCTATGTGAAGGTCTTTCTCCGTGCGGCCTGGCGGAATCTCTCGTTCATCGTACGGCATCGTCAGTGTGACAGGCTTGAGAATCTGTGCATCTTCAAGGCTGATCTCATAGCCCACCGATGGGATGAACATGTTGTCGTCGGTGGGACTTGGCAAGCCGCGCACACGCTTGATCCTCACCGTCGTCTCGCAGTCGACGCCACCCGCGGGAACGCTAATCCGGACGTGTTTGCCTAGTTTAGCCACTCCCCCCACATTGGCTGAGATTGGTGTCTGGGTCACCCGCGGAAGGAGCAGAATCCACGCCACAACTGCCGCAATGACCAGTAGCAATCCAGCAACAATTAGCAGACGCCAAATACGCATGGTCTCCCTCCCTTCAAGTAGTCAACTCTATAGTTAGGCACTGAGGACGAGAATCCTCTGAGTTCGTAGAGTTAATCATCAAACCATGCCAAGAGCGCATTGTCCGCCATCAGGATTTGCGCCTTCGTTACGCCCTGTGTTGGTTCTTGATGGCGGTCGGTGTAGGAATACTGATTACGTCCTGAAAACCGGCTTCCTTGCATTTGTGGATGTTTCGCTGTGCGTCGGACTTCCCCGTCTCAATCTCAATGGCTGTACGCTTCCCATCTTTGGTTGCCACCAGGTCCACCGACTGGCCGTTACCTATTGGCACTTCTTCTTGAACCGTGTATCCACGGCGTCCATAGTCTTCACCAATCCTATGCTTCCAGTACTCGTGCTCCAGGCTGGCATTCTTCGGGAAAGCGGTAGCCTCCATTCCTTCCGCCCTGAGCAAGGGCTTGCCTGCCTGAGTCAATTTCAACAGTGTCACTGTCCCTTCGGGCACGCGTATTCTCTCCTCCTCAATTAGTCCCTTTTCCAATAGCCTCCGTTTAACCTTCGTCCCAGTATGGGCGCTCCATCTCAGCCTTTTGTGTCTCTCGGTGACCACTGAGAATGGATGCTCGACCATATCCATAATCAATCTGCGCTCCTGTGCACCTATTCCTTCCTCTTCTTTTTCGCTTGTGTCTATGTCCCGAAGGGCCCGAATAGCCTCGTCTAACGCGAGTTGAAGCTCCCGAAGTCTGGTTTTGAGCGAATCGGTTACCGTGGGTTTGGCTTTGGTCGTGGAAGCCCGTGGAGCCTCGCTGACGGGAAACAGAGGAAACTGCACGAGAAAAGGCGTGGTGTGACTGCGGGGGACCTTCACGATAGCCTGCCCTACTCCCAGCCTCCCGATGTAGTGCCATTGTTCTTTGGGGAGTGTCAGAGCTTTTCCGGCAGCCTCCAAATCATCGGCGTGCTTGAGGTTGAGGCAGATGGTGGTGGCTGTATTACCCAGAGCGGGGACTGAAAGAAGGCTGGGGTTCTGATCGAGCAGCACTATGGCTTGACCCAAATCCCTCATTTGGCGCAGCATGAAGTCGTGTACGGACTGCTGGCCGTCATGCCTTTTCAGGAAACACTGGTGGGCCTCCTCCACGACCAGGACATGTTTGGAGGTTGGCGATTTGCCCTCAGCCAGCCGGTGGTAGAACAGCCAGACAAGCAGGGCCTTGGTGAAAGCGGCCCGGTCAGTCTGACTGCCCAAGCTGTCGAGTTCCAGGATGACCTGGCGCTCCAGAAGGTCGGGCAGTGCGATGGAGCCTATCGAATTGAATATTCTGCCCAGAGGGCCAGTGGTGACCTTGAGGAGGATGTTTTCGGCGGAGACTTTCCACTCCCTGTCTCTGGACTCTGGTATGTAGCGGGCAACGTAGCCACGAAGGTGGTTGAACGTTACCGATTCTGGGCTCCTGGCGCGGAGTTCTTCCAGTGCCTTGAGAAACAGATATTCCACGCCCCGTGTGCTCAGCAAATGGTGGCCCGGCAAATACGTAGTACACATGATAGAGATCACGTCCCGCAGGTAGACCTCCTGCTGATTGGTGGTTAGCCCGGCGGGAGGCTGTAAGGGATTGAAGGACAGCGATTGAGGTCCACCTGCGGCAAGGACAAGAAGACGCTTTGCTTCCGGTCTTGCCGATAAGTGTCTGTAGTTCCTGCGCCAGTCGAGGGCCATGAAAGGCTTGCCTGCACGAAGCAGATTCCAGACAAGCAGATAACCGACATTGGTTTTGCCTGCCCCTGACCTACCCAGAATGGCTATGTGTTGCGGCAATTCAGCTTCGCGCAATCCGAAGTGACATACCGGCTTGCCTGCGTACATTACCCACCCAAGGCTGTAATCGCCCGCTGCCTTGTCTGCGGGCGGGGGCTCCAGCAGGATGTGCTCCCCGATGTAGCTTTCTCCCAGCAGTTCGGCTGCGAGGGCCTGGGCGACGGCGTGAATGTCCTTCTGCCGCGTGGGGTCCAGCAAAGCCGTTAGCCAGAAGGCGTCTGCCATATCGCCAATCACTGGGCGGAGTTTCGCTAGGGTGTCCTTGAAATCGTCAGAGTACATATCATCACGTTGGAGCCTTACGGTTTTTAGTGGAGATTGCGGTCCTACCAAGGGAGTCAATCTCGCGCTTGAGGGCGCGGATTTCTCGCTTGAGCGAGACGAGGTCGCGCCAGCTCATCACAGCCTCTTGTCGGCGCTGGCGCTTGAGTTCGAGAAGCTGTCGCTCGAGGTGTTTTCTGCGGTCAAAATCGTTCAGCAGTTTGTTATCCTTGAGAAGGGCAAGGGCGCTGTCGCACTCGCGGATGTGGGAATCGATATCCTCCAACGCTGCGCCGGTTAACCGTTCCCTTTTGTGTCCGGCGTCTTCCAACTCCCGTAGGGCCGCATACAGAAAATCCAGCCGGTCGGCGAAGAGGGATTGAAGAAGGCGGAGTGGTCGTAGGCCGGGCTGTTCGTTAGAGGTTATCGGTTTTGAAGGGAGCCAGTCAGCCGGCGTGGGATCACCAATGAGGTCTGGGAAGTCGTCGAAAGGGTCGGTATGGGTGGGCTGGGACGAGGAACTGCGAGGTCGCTCTGCGCCGGGGGCCTCGTAAGCCTCATGCTCAGAATCCCAACTCACGGGATAGGGCTGATACGTCGGGTATACCTTGTCCTTCGCGAACTTGCGGCTGGACATGTTTCACCTGAGAAGCAGGGGTGATTGTTGGGATACGGAGATAAGTGCGTCACGTGAGTCTATCGCCGTTCCTGCTGTTGGTGCGAAGCGAAGGTGGAAATGAGGAGAGAGATGAGAACAGCGAGACCTGGTTCTAGCTGCAACATGTAGCTGAAGCGAGGATGAGTTCACCGGCAGTCGCGCTGGCTGGTCGCGACCGCGCACTACTGTCTTGGCCGACCAAGTGCACTAGGATAAGTGCGCGCCGTCAGCGACGCTCATTGTCAGTCGTATGCTGAGCTCCGTCGCAGCGGGAGACACCTTGGCCGCGGTGTTTGACGGTCTCGCTGCGAAGAATAGGTGGATGGGATGAGCTGAGAGCAATTGCTGAACTCTTTGCCAGAACCATCTTCTGAATAATCCCTCTCATACGTTGAATATCATTGGGGTGGACTTCCGCGAATGCACCATGGGTGATCTGATTGCGTTTCGGGCGAAGTTGTTTCCATAGGAAAGCCACATCTGGCTCCGCTATGGGAGGCTCATAGGAGTCACAAAAGGCCATGAACTTGGCGTGCAGCGGAGAGGAGTTGATCAGGTCGAGGACGTTCATTAAGCGTTCCCACTGACGGTTAGACAGCCACTGCAAGGAAAGCTGAGAATCATCGTTTGTTTCGCGAGCGCCGCGCAGGCATTGTTTCAGGCGTCGTTTCTCGGCTTTCTGAAAGGATGGCGAAATCTCTTGAGTCGCAAGTAGTAACTCAAGAGCGGTCCAGAGGTCTGCAAAAGCGTCAAATGGGTCTTTATCATCATGTGCTCGACTAAGCCATCGAATGCAGTCCGCTAGCGAACGCTGATCTGGGGTCATCCATGCATGTGGTAGATCTAAGAAACCGGCAACTAAATCAAGTACTTCGCTCCAGTAGGAGTCATCTGCTGATATTTCCATCTCTGTTTCGCCAATTGGAGAGTCGATGTACCACAGGACAGCCCGCTTCTTTCTGTGCTCCTCGCTGTCTCGCGCATAAGCCCACCCCGGGAGACGTGCCGCAGGCCAAGCACACTCCCGTCTATACTCGACAGGATGCAACTGGCCATCTTGGAAGTAACCTGGTGCAGCCAGGCTACAGCGAAAGTTGAGCCAATCAAGGGCACGCTGGATCTTTTCTCGGCCCGTCTGCATGGCTTCGTAGAGAGTCCTGGCTCTCACGTACACGCGGCCTCGAGGCACAGACTCTGCCCACGCTGATCGGATTTGCTCAGAGTCTGCCGTCGCGATGAGTTGCTCCTCACGGTCGCCGTGTAGGGGACTGTACAAACGCACTCCGAGCAGGTCCAAAGGCTTAGTGGCGATGTGGATGCCTGAGATGGTCATTATCACCACGAACAGCTTGATGGGCGGGTTAGGGTCGATGCCCTCAATGTCACTGTCGATGCCTGGAATCTGGTCAAGCAGGAATTGGACCATCTCTTGGTCAGTTACCTCCCATCCACAGCCTCCGGCCCGCGCCTCTTCGAGCAGTTGGGCACTGTCTCTGGCATGTAACTCCACATTTCGACCGTCTTGTTGTGCGCGTGCCGATACTATCCAACCAGTCAATTGGGGATGAGTGGTGTTTGTAGCTTCGTCAACTCTTTGGACTTGGCACTTTTGCCGATAGTCGATCTGGGGGAGAACGGCGGAGGACGCAGACACCAGAACGGTCGCTCGCGACCGTGAGGCAGCGCCACCCTCCGGGCCGTGCCGCCCACTCATTTCTTTCACGGTATCATTGTCAAGCATAATCTCCCCGATGGCGACTTGGGACCGGTATTTATGATTTTGGCTCATCTCCACTCTCCTCGCTATTGACGATCATCTTATGGTAACCCCGCGCAATTCTATCGAGTTCTTCTTGAGACGGCATCCATTTCACCAGCTTCCTGATCCTGTCGTCGAAGTATCGGAGTAGACAGTACATGTCGGCTGGCGCTATGCGGTAACCTACCATCTGCATGTCACCCAACAGCAGCACAGTTCGGAAGAAGATTGCCTCGTCCACTGGCAGATCAACGTTCGCCTCGCTTAGCAACTCCACGAAGAAGCGAAGCGTCAATGAACCTAGTTCTCGGCTCTCGTGTCCTTGCAGTGCTCGACTCACACAAATGCGAAGGGCGTCTAGCGCTGCGGAGTGCAGGTGTTGGACGACCGTAGGGTCCGCTTGTTCCATGCAGGACCAGGCGCGATCCATGGCTTCAGAGGACAATATGTGCGTAACTCGCTGGGGTGACCAATCGGAGGTGCGACCCAGGATGGCCAGGGCCGCGGCTTTGCGCTCAAAATAGTTGAGCGTTAGCCCTAGGACAGTCCGCCAAACGTTTTCAATCCGGATAAAGACGTTCGGGTCGTGAACGGTCCTCCGCGGTGTTAACCCATCCTTGGCTAATTCAATAAGGCTCAACGACTCATCTCCAACACCATCGAACAAGTCCATCAGCGGTACCTGTATTTGCGTCAAAGCGCTGACACACCAAGACAGCTCGATGGCACTACGTTCGCGAGCGTTGTCGGTATCGCGTGGCTCCGTGCCGGTCCAGTTCGCGAGCATGTGGTCAAGTTGCGCTTCTATGTCGTCGACAGTGTGAATGCGGTCGGCCGTCTTTATGTCCGCCAGCTCCCGAATTAGATGCTGGGCAGTAAGGAGTTCTGCACCCATGTCGTGGAAAAAATGACCATAGTGCTTCTTCAGGTCACTCGAGAGCTCATTCAGGAGGTCCTTGTCAAGGCTGTCGGCATACCGGCAGATGGCCGGAAACAGGAACTCGGTGTTGACTGCTCTGACTCGCTGCAACACCCCAAGAGGGTCGATTGCCTCGACCTCATCGAAGCCTTCGCCTTGTGTGTCCTGTAGCATCAAGTCTCACCTCATGGTGCATCGATAAACCCGGGAAACAAAGCGGAAATGGTCTTGCGTTGAACCAGCACCCTTATGTAATCCGGGAGAATGCATGGCTTTCTCCTCAGCCTCATTTTGCCATGTGTGCGGTACTAGCGTGTCCCGTAGTCAGCGCATTCCCTTACAGATCATCGTATCCGACCCAGCGGACGAGGTCAACTACTGCTGTTCAGCGTCTGGCCGGAGCATCCGCACATTCGGCAGGGCCGGTGTGATACTCACAACTATTAGAAATACATCAACAGCGTAACAGATGAGCTTGACAGCCCAAAGGAGGTAGTAATCACGAGACCGCAAGCCCGCGTGAAGATGGGGTATTATCCGACGCCACCCGATGTAGTGGACAGAATAAAGTCCTTTCTTCACTATCCTGACGGTAACGTCAACCTGCTTGACCCATGCTGCGGCCAAGGGCAAGCGCTCGGAACAGTGGCAGAAGGTGCTAACGCGACCACCTACGGCATAGAACTTGCCCAGTACCGCGCCGAGGAGGCCAAGTCCCTGCTGGATCACGTGCTCAAATGCAGCTATGGGGACACCCGGATAAGCCATAGCGCCTTTCCCTTCCTGTCGCTTAACCCTCCCTATGACTGGGCCACGCCGGACGAACAAGAGCGGCGCAAGTGCACGGAGAAGGCCTTCCTCAGGGGTACGGTGCCGTACGTCAAGCCCAGCAGGCTGCTAACCTATATCGTCCTCCAGCATGGGCGCTTAGAGTGCCTTCCCCAGGGGTAGGATAATTGACTGTATGATTGTCCTAAACCCCTGTGCGTAATAGAGGTGCATGTGTGGCATCGTGATGTGCTGGATCCGCTCGCTAGTCTCTGCGTGGAAGCCATTTATCAGAGTCAGCCGGTCATACCCCAGCACAAACACGGTGAAGAAATGCAGCGCACTGTCCGCTATGCTCCGGTATATCTCCCGGTCGCCTTTACCCCACCGTTCAGGCGTCTGTATCCGCACTATGTCCTCCGCCGAGATCCCGGGCAATGCGTTCTGTAATACCCTCTGGTAGGCTCTCGCGTTCGTCACCAGGTTCTCCGTCTCCGCCATGGCTCTTCACCTCCGTTACTTGTAGGATCACCTTGATCACCTTCAGCTTCTCGTCCAGGTCGTCCGGCGTACTACCCTCCATCATCTGCCGCCGTATCCGCATCAGCCACGCCATCGTCGTCGCCCGTATATCCTCCGGCTCCATACTCATCAGTAGCTTCTGCGCCTTCCCCGATAGCTCCCGCGCCTCCCGTATGTTCGCCAGCACCTGCTCCCGTCGCCGCGGATCGTGTACCTGGCAGTATTCGCTGTCCCCTAACGCCTCCAGCTTGCACCGCTCTCCCGTCGTCTCAATTACCTTCTGGCACCGGCACTGCCCACGCTTTGCCCGTGGCATATCACTGCCTCCTTCCCACACAGTCTACCAGATACACAAACACCTCCGCAAATCAGCCTCCTCGCGCGCGGACCTCCTCGCGCACGGGTCACACCCCGGTCACAGAACGTCTGGGCCTTTCGGTATTATTTTTTTATATTTACATTAAAGACGAACTAACAGAGAGATAGTCAATAGGGAGGGCAAATCGGAAGTGGGGGGGTCGGGCGCGCACACGCGCAGGCGCACATACGTTCGCAGGCGCAGGGGCGCACACACGCCCGCACACACGCCCGCATACACGCCCGCATACACGCGCAAGGCCACTGTTCCGACTTCGTACAGAGTCGGTAGTCTATACGCCCCCCAGACCACCCAGGCGACCATGTCGGCACTATTCGTAAAATAAACGCCCTGGGCGCCAACCAGGATCCCCGGGAGACCATATCGGCCAGAAATGAGCACGACCGGAGACCGCAAATCACCCTGATTTCTCCCAGCTTATTCTTCAACGATAATGTACCCCGTCGGACACCACAACTGACCCGATATCACCCCGAAATGCCCCCGAATACCACCAACACAGAAAAAAGTTTGCCCCACAACCACGGGCTTAATCGGCAATGCACGAAGACATAATGAGAAATAATGCCTAAAGTGCTTGACAAGGGGCTGAAATAGGAGTATAATGACACCAACGAGCACGAAAAGTGGCTATTGGGGACTGCGCACGACGACCCCGGGAAAGGATCAACTGATGAGCGGACCGACGGCAGGATATCAGCTAACCGAAGAGGACTGCCAAACCCAGGAGCTTGTTGAGCGAGAGGGCGAGGTGTACGCCCCCGGAGTGATGGAGAAGCACCTGGCGAGGATAAGGCGCCCGGAAGCAGAGGGGATAGCGGCAGGAACACACACACGGGCGCGTACACGGACGTACACACCACAGACAGGATAACTACACAGAGTAACGGCACAGAAGGCGCGCGGGCGCGCGCGTAGGCGCAAGGAGGTGATAACACGATGATAACAGAGCAGGAAGTCAACGCGAAGAGGTTGCGGCCCGGAGACGGGTTAGGCGGCCCTGATTACTACGGGTGCATCAATTCGGGCCGGCAACCAATATTGCGGCGGTACACGGACGGCTTTGTGGCCGGGCCCTGGATAGATGTAGCGGACTGGAAGGACGAGAGCCGTAAGTCGCGCAGGTGTCTACGGCGCTACAAGGACGCGAAGTTCTTTAAGACGAAGCCGGCGGCAGTGGCATATTTCGTGAAGATGTGCGCCAAGGTGACGGCGTACAACGAGCGGGCAACAGCGGAGGTCAAGCAGGCGCAGAAGGTGCTGGCGAAGCACGAAGATCCGAACAAGCGACTGCAGGCGGCCTTTGTATTGTCAGACCACGGCCAAGTCTAACGACGGCACGAACGCGCGCACACACGGGCGCGTAGACACACGCGCGCGAGGAAGGAGGAAACGACAATGGCAATGGCAACAGCAGAGCGACAGACGCAGCAGTGGCCCTACTACTGCCAGCTATGCGGGGCAGGGTGCCCTGAGCGCTACCACGAGCCGCACAACGACCGGATGGTATGCGCCGACTGCTACACCGAGGAGGTAGGCGACCGTCCGGACGAAGAGCAGGGGCTGCACCGTATAGACCGCTACCGCAACGACGACAGCCTGGTACTCAGCTTGACGGTAGGAGATGTGCAGGAGGAGGCCGAGCACCTAATCGGCCGCCGGTTGAACGATGACGAGCTACGGCGGGTAGGGAAGGGACTTGACTACTACAGGGGTGAGTTGCTGGCCGAGTACCTGGAAGAAGCGATACAGCAGGCGACGGGCTGAGGGCACTGCGGCTACTGGGCAGGGCTCACCTGCTCAGTGGCGGCCGTACCACCAACGCAGAAAGGAGTGAAGACAATGCTAAAGCCAGGACAACAAGTCATCTTTGACCAAGGGGGTGAGGGGGAGCTAAACAACTTCGGCACTATCACCAAGGTTTCGGGAAAGCCAGGCGCGGAGGAATTGGAGATTAGGGCGGGCGAGGACAGCTTCATCGGCTTGCCAGCCTCGGCGATTGTGCGCATAGTCGGCGGCGACCGATTAGTGTGTCTGGACTGTACCCAGGAGGTAACGGTGCTCACCAACGAAACGGTACTGTACCGCTACCAAGTGGAGGACATCAGCACAGACGGGACGCTGGGCGAGCCAGACTGGGATGAGCCCCAGTTGGAGGAGGGTGTGTCTGTGAATAAGACCTGGTGCGAGTGTGGGTGCGCGGAGTGCCCCTGGGAGTACGACCAGGCAGCCGAT
>SDBS01002720.1_pt1 | contig 17544 bp, 27 predicted proteins | sample 2277091 | NCBI WGS metagenome assembly SDBS01 (sample SAMN10404972, study PRJNA504765) | marine sediment metagenome | isolation source: marine sediment core GS10_PC15, 163 cmbsf | place: Arctic Ocean: Southern Knipovich Ridge | collected 2010 | reverse complement strand
ATTTTTTGATTGACAAGGTCTTCAACCTTCTTAATATCTTCCTTTGTCATTTTAGTTGAATGGGAAAAGTCAAAACGGAGACGTTTTGGCGTAATATCAGAACCCATCTGTTTAACATGCTCTCCCAAGATCTCTCTCAGGGCTTGGTGCAGCAAATGAGTAGCAGTATGGAGTTTTGCAGCTTCCAGGGTAGCTTCCTTGCCAACTCCTCCAAATTTCTTTTCTACCCCAGCCCGAGAAACTTTTTGATGTTTTTTTATTGCTTCCTCAAAAACCTTTTTATCTACTTTCAGACCTTTTTCTTTTGCCAATTCCTCGGTAAGCTCCAAAGGAAATCCATAGCTTTGATAAAGGTCAAATGCCTCTTCCCCGTTTATATTTTTGTTTTTATTGATTAATTTCTCAAACTGTTTTAATCCCCTTTCTAAAGTTTTCTCAAATTTTTCTTCTTCATTTTGGATGATAGTTAAAATATCCGTTTCATTAGATTTAACTTCGGGGTAAATATCCTTGTAAATTTCAATTACCTTTTGAGCTAAGGAAATTAAAAAGTTCTTTGGCATTTTTAAAACCTTCCCGTAACGGATTGCCCTTCTTAAAACTCTTCTTAAGATATAGCCTTGCTCAACATTTGAAGGAATAATACCTTCTGCTGATAAAAAAACTGCCCCTTTTATATGGTCAGCTATAATCCTAAAAAACCTGGGATTATCACTATATTTAATTTCTGAGTTTTTTTCTATTTCCCTAATAATCGGCAAAAATGAATCAGTTTCAAAAATTGATGCTTTTTTTTGAACCACTACGACTAATCTTTCCAGTCCCATTCCAGTATCTACTCCTTTTTGCTTTAACGGAGTCAATTTTTTATCATTATCTTGATAGTATTCATTAAAAACTAAATTCCACAATTCAACAAACCTACCGCAGTTGCAGTTTGGAAGACACTTTTTTCCCAAAAAACAACTTTTTTCTGTTAAGTCGTAATGGATTTCAGTAGTTGGACCGCAAGGACCTTCTTTTCCGGTCGGTCCCCAGAAATTATCTTCTCTTGAAAATCCATGAATTTTTTCTTTAGGAAATCCTAATGTTTCCCATATTTCTCTTGATTCCTTATCTTCGGGAACCTCTTTATCCCCCTTAAATACAGTTGCCCAGAGATTTTCTTTTTTCAAACCGCACTCCTTAGTTAAAAATTCAAGAGCCCATTTAATGGACTCTTTTTTAAAGTAGTCGCCGAAACTAAAATTCCCCAACATTTCAAGAAAAGTCAAATGGGTATTGTCTCCTACCTCTTCAATGTCCGAAGTTCTAAAACATTTCTGACAGGAAACAACTCTATTTCCATACGGTGAGGACTCTTCTAAAAAATAGCTTTTGAATTGCTGCATCCCGGCACTGGTAAACAAAACACTAGGATCAGTAGGTAAAAGAAAACTTGAGGGCACTATTTTGTGCCCTTTTCCTTCAAAAAATTTTAAAAACTTTTCTCGAAGTTGTCTTGAGCTCATGTTTTTAGGAATATCTATCTGCCACTACTGAAGCTACATATGCTTCTGGCTTGATTTTTGGCTCAAATCCATTCCCACGAATAAGACCGGTTAGCTCCTTTACCATATCTCTTGTTTGCCCATTTTGGCCAATATCAGCATGGATATAACGGAATTGATAATTAAGATTTTTGTTATCTGCCTCTTGAATTTTCTTTTTAAAATCTTCTCTTAAAAATAAAGCTAAATCACAAGACAATAGAACTTCTTCTAAAATTCGGTTTTTCCAGTTAACAAATTTTTTGTTCATTGGAGGAGGATATTTTATTTTTTTAAGAAAGAATCTTCCCCCTTCGCCCACTCTCAAAATAGCCACAACGACTGGAAAATGCGGGTCTTCGCCCGAGGAAGAATCACATCCAACAATAATATCATAGAACTTCTCAGGCTTTTCTTCTATATAATGTATCATTTCTTCAATCACCTTCTCTACTGATAAATTTCCTCTAGTTGGATTAAAAAAATTACCCTTTAAGGCTTTATTCATAATCAGTTATTTTATCAAAATTTCTCTACGAGGTCAAATGACAGCTTTTATTATTTTAATGAATTCTTTTGCTTTCAAAGAAGCTCCGCCAACCAGCAGCCCCTGGAGGCCAGCTTCTTTTATATAACCTGCCGCATTTTTGCTGTTTACGCTGCCCCCATAAAGTATTTGGACATTTTTTGCGCTTTTTGAGCTATAGAGTCTTAAAATAATTTTTCTAATAAGCAAACCTATTTTCTGGGCCTCTTCAACGTCGCAGGGCTCCCCCGTTCCAATGGCCCAAATAGGCTCATAAGCAATATATAATCTTGAAACTTGAAATTTGAAACTTGAAACGTTTTTAAGGGCTGTTTCAACCTGTTTTCTTAAAATCTTATCAGTTTCTCCGTTATTCCTCTGTTCTTTGGTTTCTCCAACACATAAAATAGGGGTTAATTTTTCTTTCAAAACAGCTTTTAATTTTTTATTTATCATTTCATCTGTTTCTTTAAAATACCCTCTCCTTTCCGAATGACCAACAATAACATATTTACAGCCAATATCTTTTAACATAGACAATGAAATCTCGCCCGTGTATGCCCCTTCTTTTTCCCAAAAGCAATTCTGAGCACCAAGCTTTATGACTTTATGATTGTATGGCTTTATAGCTGACAAATAAATAAACGGCGGACAAATAACCTCTTCCACTTTTTTAATATTTTTTACTCCTATTTTTACTAAATCAAAAAGCCGCTTGGCTTCTTGTAAGGTCTGAGGATTACATTTCCAGTTTGCGACAATTAATGGTTTCATATTATTATTTTTTATTGTTTTCTTAAATATTCTGCTGCTTTTTCCGGTTCAATTGTTGATATTTCCATTCTGGTTCCAATTTCAAACCCTGCCCAAGTTCCGGTTTTTGGCAGAATCGTCCAGTGCCAATGATAATAATCATGATTTTGTTCATCACAAGGAGCTGTATGTAAATAAAAATTATAATCAGGATTATTAAGTCCTTTGTAAAGCTTATTTAGGGCAACCTGGAATGCTTCAGACAGCTGCCATTTCTCTTCTTCTGTTGCCCGCTCAAAATAAGCCAGGTGCTTTTTAGGCGAAATAATAATCTGAAAAGCAGTTTTTGAAGCAAAGGGGCAAAGCACTAAAAACTTTTTATTTTCAAAAATAATTCTCTTTTTTACTTTTCTTTCCCACTTATTCATACGACAATAAATACATTCTTTGCCATTCTTGTAATAATTCTGGGAACGTGAAAGAGCTTTTTGAAGATCAACATCAATAAGAGGAGTGGTGATAATTTGAGAATGCGGATGAGCAATTGAAGCTCCTGCTCCTTTCCCATGGTTATGAAAAATAGATATGTGATTAACAAATTTTTTCGGCATTAAATTTAGATATCTTTCCTGATAAACATCAAATACTTCTTTTACCTGCCTCACTGAAAACTGAGCCATTTGTTTTTTGTGGTCACTGGTAACCACTACTTCATGAAAACCCACTGCATTCATTTTTTTGTATAAATTTCCCTCAATTCGTTCATTCAATTTTGGGTAAGGAAGAAAGGCAGGATATTTATTGGGAACAACAATGACTGTCCAATCCTTAGGAATTTTAGCTTTAGCTTCAAAAGGAATGTTTTCCCCGTGAGAAAAAATAAGAGTCGGCCTTTCCTGAGTATTAATTTTACAGAAAGGACAACTCTTTTTTGAAACCTCTTCGCTAACTCTTTTCTCTTTTTTAAATGTTTCTGGTTTTTTCGCTCTACCCGTGGCAATAACAACCCAATCCTGACTAACCAAATCCAGCCGTAATTCTGAGGGGAATTTTAGTTTTTTACCCTTCACTTTTTTTGTTGAAAAGGCGAAGGGTTTAGATTTTTTCTTCATACTTCATTATACAAAAAATCTTAGATTACTGATAGTGAATAAATTATAACTTTGTAAGAATCCGGCAGCCGGTTTTGGTGACAGCAAGAGTATGCTCAAAATGAGCGCAGAGAGATCCATCTTTTGTTTGATAACCGTAACCATCTTTGGCTTTTTTTAATTTCCAATCCCCCATTGCAATCATGGGCTCAATACAAAAAACCATTCCTTCTTTTATTTTAGAACCTGTCCTTCTTTTTCCATAATTTAGAATCTGAGGGTCTTCATGTAATTCTCTGCCAATTCCATGGCCAGAAAGATCCCGAACTACATTAAAACCCTGGCCTTCAACATATCTCTGAATAGTATTGCCAATATCACCAAACGTATTGCCTGGTCTGACTTTTTTTATTCCTCTTTTTAAAGCTTTCTTTGCTGCCCTGATTAATCTTTGAGCTTCAGGTAAAATTTCCCCCACAGGCACTGTTACCGCCATATCAGAATGAAACCCTTTGTATAAGATTCCTAAATCAAGAGAAATAACATCTCCTTCTTTCAGTTTTCTATCAGAGGGAATACAATGGACAAGCTCTTCATTAATTGAAGTGCAAAGGACAGCCGGAAATCCATCATATCCTTTAAAAGACGGTTTTCCTTTGTATTTTAAAACAAGGTCCTTTGCGACCTTGTCTAAATGTTTAGTGGCAACACCCAGCTTTACTTTTTTTTCAAGCTCTTTCATAATCTGAGCTAATATTTTACCACCTTCAGCCATTATCTGAATTTCCTGCTTTGACTTAATCGAAATCATTTAATTGCTTTTAAAATATCCTTATGGACATTTACTACTGTTTGCTCTCCATTAATTTTATTTACTTTTATTCCCTGCTCTCTGAAGTATTCCATTAAAGGGATTGTTCTTTCTTTATATTCTTTCAATCTAATTTTGATTATTTCTGGATCATCTAATCCTTTTCTCTTTATTAATTTTGAACCATCTAAGGGACATATCTTAAGATCTTTGGTGTCTTCATTATAAAGAATCGGGTGGCGCATCAACTCACAAATTCTTCGGTGAGTATTTCTGAAAATTGTCTCTTTTGGTTCTATTTCAATTAAAATAGTTTTTATGTTTTCCTCGCCATAAAGTTCTTTTATAAGAGGGATTACCTCTTTGCCCTCATAAAGAGTACGAGGAGAACCAGCTATTACCAAATTCTTTCCTTGTCCAGCCAGATCTTTTATCTTTCCTTTTACTAAATAAGTAGCGAAAGGAGGACTACAAAGAATACCTTCTTTCCATAGTTTCTTTTCATTTAAAATATCAAATTTTTCCCCGTTTATCTCAACAGATCTTTTATCCCTTGAAAGACCTTCAGCTTCTTGAAACTTTTCTTCCAAAATTTTGCTTGTTTCAAAATAATATAAATTGAGCTTATCAGCCAAAAGTTCAGACTGGGTTCCTTTCCCTGCTCCTGGCGGCCCAAAAATAATGATAACTTGTTTTTGCATGATTTTTAAAATGTCTCGTATTCCCTCATTTGGAGTTGGGCATTTATTTGCTTCATCATTTCTAAAGCCACGCTAACCACAATAAGTAAAGCGGTTCCTCCTATAAAAAACTGAAAAACATTGTCTACTTTAGTAATCCCTCCAACAATAGACGGCATTACTGCAATTGTGCCTAAAAACAAAGCGCCAATAAGTAAAACTCGATTCAAGATATAATGGATGAATTTAGCAGTTGACTCTCCTGGCCGAATCCCTGGGATAAATCCACCCATTTTTTGAAGATTCTGAGAAATTGCTTTTGGATCAAACGTTACTGCCGTATAAAAATAGGTGAAAAGCACAACCAATGAAAAGTATAAAATTCCCCGAACCCAGGGTCCCGCCAAAAAAACAGATACGCTTTGAGCAACGTTGCCTACCATTCCCCCTGTTCCAGTGAAAAAATTGGCAATCATCTCGGGAAAAAGCAAAATTGACATAGCAAAAATAATAGGAATCACTCCGGCTGGATTGATGTTCATTGGCAAATAAGTGGAGGCTCCTCCATACATCTTCATCCCTTTAACTCTTTTAGCATAAGAAATCGGGATATTGCGCCTGCCTTCGTTAATTAAAACTACTCCAGTAATAATAAGCAAAGCCATGACGAAAAAGAGTAAATAGGCCTGAATTTGAGCTGGGTTGCCGCTAACATCAGTATAGGCCTGGAAAATACTCATGGGAAAACTAGCAACAATTCCAGCAAAAATTAAAAGAGAAACTCCGTTGCCAATCCCTTTTTCTGTGATTAACTCTCCCAACCACATTAAAAATATCGTTCCAGCAGTAATAGTTAAAATTGCGGTTAAAAGCTGAAATGAGTTAAATGGAGGAGAAATTACTGGATCCGGCGGCCTCTGCAGCCAACTCAGCATTGCATATGACTGAAGCACAGCCAAAGGAATGGCTAACAATCTCCCATACTGATTGAACTTCTGACGGCCCGCCTCTCCTTCTTCTTTGTACATCCTCTCTAATTGAGGAAATATCATTGTTAAAAGCTGCAAGATAATAACCGAAGTAATATAGGGCCCCAATCCTAACATAATAATAGAAAACCTGCTTAGCGCCCCACCGGTAAGAACGCTTAAAAAACCCATCATTTTAAATCGCTCAAAAAACTTTTGTAAATTTTCAGCGTTAATTCCAGGCATTGGAATACTCGCCATTAACCTGAAAATTGCAAAAACCAGCAAGACGAAAATAATTTTCTTGCGTAAATCACGAATTTTGAAAATTTGAATAAGTTTTTGATACCACATGAGTCAGTGAATAATGAATTATGAATTATGAATAGTATTTAAGATTTCTTTTGTTCTTTGTTTTCTGTTCTTTTTTCTTTGATTTTGCCTCCGGCTTTCTCAATTTTCTCCTTGGCGCTCTTTGAAACCTCACAATTCTCAATAATTAATTTCTTTGTTAGTTCTCCTTTCCCTAAAATTTTTACCTTAGGCATCTTTCCTTTTATTCTACGAATTAACTTTCTATTAAGCAAGACCTTAGGAGTAATAACTTCTGAGTTTTCAAATCTTTTTTCCAAAACTCCAATATTAATAACTACAAGATTTTTTTCTTGTCCTTTGAACCTATAACCCCTTAATTTGGGATATCTTTTTATAAGTTCCCTGATAACTGGGGCAAACTTTCTGCCAGCTCGAGATCTCTGACCTTTAATCCCTCGGCCAGAATAGGTGCCTCGTTTTCCTCCTCTGCCTATTCGTTTTTTCTTCTTCAATTTATGTCTAGGACGTAATTGGTGTAATTGCATAATTATTCTTTGTTTTCTGTTTTTTGCTCTTTGTCCCGACTTTGTCGAGGATCCTCGATGGCTTTGCCATCGGGATTTTTTACTTTCAATTTCTTTAACGCTAAAATCGTGGCTTTTGCATTGTTAATTTTGTTTCCGGTTTTCCCAATAATTTTTGAGGAGATATCTTTTATTCCAGCTAAAGCACAAATAACCCGAACCGTTCCTCCTGCCACTAGTCCTCTTCCTTTTCTTTGGGGTTTTAGCAAAATTTTAGCTGCTCCAAATTTTGCCTCTACCCGATGAGGAATAGAATCTTTTACGATTAAAACCTTAATTAAGTTTTTCTTAGCCACTCTTGTTGCCTTTTCTATTGCCTGAGCAACGTCCTTTCCTTTAGCTATCCCAAAACCAACTCTTCCCTTTTTATCTCCTATAACCATTCCTGCTCGGAACCTGAGACGACGACCTCCCTTCGTCATCCGTGATACCCTAGCCAAATCTAAAAGCTTAGACTCAAACTCCTCGTCTTTTTTATCAAATCTCCTACCTCTTTGTTGTCTTCTATAAAAAGCCATAATAATTAAAATAATAATCCGCCTTCTCGTGCGCCTTCTGCAAGCGCTTTTACTTTCCCATGATATTTGTAACCCCCTCTGTCAAACATTACCTTTTTGATTTCCTTTTTATCGGCTTTCTGGGCAATTAGTTTGCCGACCTCATATGCTTCAATAAATCTCTTTTCTTTTTTTGATTTGGAGATTTTTGAATCAGTTGATTTCTTTATTTCTAAATCGCTAGCGGCAATCAAGGTTTTTCCTTTTTCATCATTAATTAATTGAGCATAAATATGCTTAGCTGATCTAAAGACACAAAGCCGAGGAACTTCAGCTGTCCCCTTTATTTTAGCTCGAACCCGTCTATGCCGTCTTTGTCTTTTTAATTGTTTCTTTAACATAATCATTTATGTTGTGCCTTCAGTGCCTACCACTTTCTTTCCCGCTTTCCTTCGAACTTCTTCTCCTACATACCTTATGCCCTTGCCCTTATACGGCTCTGGAGGACGAACTTTTCTTATTTTAGCTGCTATCTGACCAACAAGTTCTTTATTAATTCCTGAAACAGTAATAATATTTTTTTCTACTAAAAAATTTATGCCTTCGGGTTTTTCTATTTTAACCGGATGAGAAAACCCCACCTGCAAAACTAACTCTTCTCCTTCTAAATTTGCCTTATAACCTACGCCTTCTAATTGCAATTTCTTTTCATACCCTTCTGTCACCCCTTTTACCATGTTAAAAACAAGAGCCCTGGTCAGTCCCCAAAAAGCTTTTGTTCCTTTGGTTTTTTTCTGGGGAATAACTAAAATCTTGTCTTTTTCTACTTCAAGTTTAATTTCGGGTCTAATTTCTTTTTGAAGTTCGCCTTTTGGACCCTTTACTATAATCTTCTGTCTTTCTATTTTAATTTCTACATTCTCTGGTATTAAGATGGGTTTTTTACCTACACGTGACATATAATTTTGAATAAATTTTTAATGACTTAATTTTAAAACAGTTTTACCAAATCTCGCATATCACCTCTCCGCCAAGCTTCTTCTTCCTGGCTTCCTTGTTTGTCATTATTCCTTTTGGTGTTGAAATTATAGCAATTCCGTAACCATCTCGAACTCGTTTAATTTCTTTGGACTTAACATAAATCCTCTGTCCCGGTTTTGAGATTCTTTTTAAGCCGGAAATCACGGATTCTATTTTCTTTATCTCGCCTTTTTGATATTTTAAAGTAATCTCAAGAACCTTTTTTACCTTTCTTCCTTTTTTCTCTACCTTTTTAACAAGATCTTCGTTTTCCAGAATTTTAGCAACTTCATATTTTAATTTAGAAAAAGGAATAGAAACCGTTGGATGTAAAACCATTAGAGCATTCCTTATTCTATTAAGCATATCGCTAATTGGATCAGTCATAGATTTTTTTACCAAGATGATTTTTTAACTCCGGGTATTTCACCTTTATTGGCCAACTCCCTAAAGCAAATTCTACAAAGTCCGAATTTCCGCATATACCCTCTTTTTCTTCCACACCTAAAACAACGGCGAGTTATTCTTGTGCTAAATTTAGGTTTCTTTTTAGATTTTGCAATTTGGGATTTTTTAGCCATTTTTTTTAATTGGGAATCCGAGTAATTTTAATAATTCTATCCCTTCTTCGCGCGTTTTAGCTGTGGTTACTATTGTTATTTCAAATCCAAAAATAGCTTTAGCTTTCTCTGGTGAAACTTCAGGAAAAATGATATGTTCTTTGATGGGTATGGTAAGATTTCCTTTTTTATCAAAAGATTTAAGCCCAATCCCGCGAAAATCTCGAGAACGAGGAATAGCAACATGAATCACTCTGTCTAAAAAATCATGCATTTTTTTTCCTCGCAAAGTAACCATAGCCCCAATAAACATTCCTTCTCTTGTCTTAAATCCTGCAATTGATTTTTTTGCCTTAGTTAAAACTAGCCTCTGAGCGCAGATTAAAGATAAATCGTTTAAAATGGTTGTATAAAATTTTTTCTGTTCTCCTGAGGTTTTAGCGTTAATCAATTTACCGAATCCAGTATTTATTACAACTTTTTCAATTTTAGGAACAGCCATTATATTTTTATAGCCGAATTTTTCCATCATAGCAGATATCACTTCTTTTTTGTACTTTTCTTTTAATCTAAGCATATTTAAATCTCTTTGCCGCATTTTTTACAAATACGATATTTTCTTTTTCCCTCAATTTTATATCCTACTCTGGTTGGTTTTCCACACTTTGAGCAAATAAGTTTTAGATTAGAAACATTAAGGGGAGCAGATATCTCAACGATCTGGCCCTTTTCGCCAGACTTTTTCGGTTTTACATGTTTTTTTCTCAAATTAATTCCTCCAACAATAACTTTCCCTTCTTTAAGGAAGACCCTTACAATCTTATTCTTTCTCCCTTTATCTTTTCCTGAGATTACTAAAACTTGATCTCCTTTTTTTATTTTCATATTCATATTATACAATATCTTGAGCTAAATTAGCTATTTTTTCAAATCCTTTTTCTTTTATTTCACGAGCTATTGGACCAAAAATTCTTCCTCCTTTTGGATTTTTTTTTGCTTCTAAAATTACCACTGCATTGTCGTCAAATCGAATGTAGGAGCCATCTGCTCGTCTAAGAGCTTTCTTCTGCCTTACAATTACTGCTTTTACCACATCGTGTTTCTTCACTGGTCTCCTTGGTTCCGCTGATTTTACTGCTCCTACAATAATATCACCGATTTGAGCATATCTGTGACGGGTACCACCTAAAACCCGGATACATTGAATTATCTTTGCTCCTGTATTATCAACTACTTTTAACATTGTTCTTGTTTGAATCATAGAAAGTAGAATTAAGAATTCAAAGCTTCTTCAGCACTTTCCACTTCTTATCTTTGCTTATTGGTCTGCATTCTTCAATAACAACCTTATCCCCCACATTATATTCTTCTTTTTCATCGTGAGCTTTGTATTTTTTATGAATTTTGTATCTTCTTTTATATTTAGGGTGTTCTTTTATCCTTTCCACTTTAATCACTACTGTTTTTTGCATTTTATTTGATATTATAATTCCTTTTAGTTGTCTTTTTGGCATAATATTGTAAGGATACGAGCAATATCCTTTTTAATTTGTCTAATTTCCCGCACGTTTTTTACCTTACCTGATGTTAAATCAAAACGAAGCTGTCGTAACTTTTCCTGCTTTTCTGCCAAAATCCTACGTAATTCATTTTGAGATTTTTGTTTTATTTCTGATATCTTCATATTATCTCTTAATGAACCTTGTTTTCACTGGTAATTTATCGGTTGCCTTTCTAAAGGCCTCCTTAGCTTGTTTCTCTGGTATTCCTTCAAGTTCAAAGATAATTCGTCCTGGTTTTATAGGAAAAACATAATATTCAACTGATCCTTTTCCGCCACCCATTGGAACCTCAGCTCCTTTTGTTGTTATAGGCTTATCCGGGAAAATTCTAATCCAAAGCTTTCCTCCTTTTCTCAAATATCTGATAATAGCCCGCCTAGCTGCTTCAATTTGCCTGGAGGTTATATACTTTGTTTCTAAAGATTTAAGCCCGTAACTGCCAAAAGCAAGGTTAGTTGACCTGTCTGCGATACCCTTTGAAACACCTTTCTGCCATTTCCGATGTTTAGTTTTCTTAGGCATTAATATAGCCATAATATCATTCGAACTTTTCGCCTTTATATATCCAAACCTTTATTCCTACCACGCCATAAGTGCAGTAAGCTCTAGCTTTAGCATAATCAATATCAGCCCTAATAGTTTGGAGAGGAAGCTGACCTTCTTTTGACCACTCTCTTCTGGAAATTTCTGCTCCATTAAGCCTCCCTGATATTTCTACTTTTGCGCCTTTAATTTCTTTATGAGCCATAATCTTGCTCAGTGCTTGCTTTAAAACCCTTCTATGATGAATTCTTTTCTCAATCCTGTAAGCAATCCATTGAGCGCTCAAACTTGCAGAAGTCCAAGGGTCTTTTATTTCTTTGATTTCAATCCTTAATTCTCTCTTGTCTTCCACCTTGTTTTCTCTTTTTCCAGAAAGAGGTTCAATAATAGTTTTTATCTTTGTTTTCTTTTTCCTCTTATCCTCCAAAAATTCGGAGATATTCCATTTTCGAGGATCTATTTTTATTTTTTTCTTCAATTCTTTCTTTAATTCCTCAATTCCTTCTCCTCCACGGCCAATAATAAGACCCGGCCTAGCACTAGAGATAATAATATTTAATTTATTAGGAAATCTCTCAATTTCAATTCTTTCTACGCCAACTTTTTCTAACTTTTTTCTCAAAAATTCTCTAATCTTAAAATCTTCTTCTAAATATTTAGCAGGATTTTTGTAATACCCTCGTGAATCCCAATCGTCTATTCTTCTTATTCGGTATGCTTTTGGATGAACTTTATGAGTCATTGTTCTAAAAGGATTTTCTTCTGAAAAAACGTTTTATTCCTCTTTCGGTTTTTGGCTTGGGTCTTTCTACTTCCGGTCTGGCTTTAAATTTCGGCTTTTCTACTTCTGGTATCTTTTCTTTTTCTATCTCTTCTGAAACCTTTCTTTTTTCTGTAATAACGGGCTGCCTCTTTGTTTCTTTTGCTCTTTTCGCTTTCTTTGCCTTTTTGACCTTTTCGCCAAGGGCGATTTCATCTAAAACCAAAGTTATATGCGAAGTTTTCTTCTGAATTTTATAAGCTGCTCCCCTCGCCCTTGGCCTCCACCTTTTATACCTTGGCCCACCATCAACAGTAATTTTTGAAATATATAAATTGTCTGGCTCAAGTTGAAAATTATTCCGAGCATCGGCAATAGCTGTTTTTAAAAGTTTAAGCAAAGGTTCGGTTCCTCTTTTTTTAGTAAAATTTAGAATTGCTTCGGCTTCATCAACTTTTTTCTTCCGAATATGATCAGCTATTAATCGAACCTTTCGGGGCGCTATTCGTAAATAATTTAATTTAACTGTTACCGGCATTGTTTTAAAGTTTATTGCTTTTATTTTTGTGTCTCTTTTGCCACGACTTTTTGCTCTATTCCTCGCTGCATTCTACCTCCATGTCTTACAAACTTTGTGGTCGGAGAAAATTCTCCCAGTTTATGACCAACCATATCTTCAGTCACACGAACTGAGATATGATCCTTACCATTATGAACCCCAAAAGTAAAACCAACCATCTCCGGAGCAATGGTGCAAGCTCTTGACCAGGTTTTAATTACTATGCTATCACCTGGTTTTAACTTTCTAACTTTCTTTAACAGCTTTTCATCTACATATGGACCTTTTTTAAGTGATCGTGCCATAATTAATTCTTTTTCTTTTTACGTCTTTTTATAATATATTTATCAGTCCACTTTTTTTTCCTTGTTTTTACTCCAAGAGCATGTTTTCCCCACGGTGTTTTCGGATATTTCATACCAATTGGAGATCTTCCTTCTCCGCCCCCATGAGGATGATCGGCTGGAACCATGGCTGTTCCCCGAACAGTTGGTCTCTTCCCTTTCAAACGAGACCTCCCGGCTTTTCCTACGACTTGGTACCGCCATTCTGTATGAGAAACTGTTCCCACAGTAGCATAACATTTCTGAAACACCATCCTAATCTCTCCTGAAGGCATCTCTATGTTAGTATATTTCCCTTCATGAGCTAAAACTTTTGCAGAAGCCCCTGCTGACCTTACTATCTTTCCTCCTTCTCCTGGCACAAGTTCAATATTATAAACTATGGTTCCTACTGGAATATTTTTTATTTTCATTCTATTTCCAGTTTTAATCTCAGCTTTTTCTGAACAGATTATCTCTTTTCCAATCTTTATATCGCTTGGGGCTAATCTATAACGTTTCTTTCCATCATTATATTCCAAAAGAGCAATAAAAGCAGTCCTATAGGGATCATATTCCAAGGCAATAACTTTAGCCGGGATATCAATCTTTTCCTGCCCAAAATCAACTATTCTATAAAGTCTTTTTACTCCGCCTCCCTGATGACGAACAGTTATTCTCCCGGAGCTTCCCCTTCCTGCTCTTTCTTTCAAAGATATAAGCAAATTCTTTTCAGGTTTTTTCTTGGTTAATATTTTTTTTGGAGATAATTTCTTTTTTTTCATAAGATTATTTTTGCGAAAAAAAGCAAATTTTGCTTTTTATAGCTTATCTCGGTAAAATCTCTATCTTCTGTCCTTTTTTTATTTTCACAATTGCTTTTTTATATCCTTTTCGCCATCCTTTTTGCTTCCCTAATCTCCTTCGTCTTTTTGGGACGTTAATAATTCTAACGTTAATTACATCTACTTTATATAAATCTTCAACTGCTTTCTTTATTTCAATCTTATTAGTCCTTGGCAAAACTTTAAATACATATTTATCTTCTTCAGTAAGCGCAGTTGCCTTTTCTGTTACATGCGGAGTTTCTAAAACTCGATAAGCTATCCTGGATGTTTCTTTCTTTGGCTTAGCTTTAGGCAAGGGTCGAGCCTCTGTCTTCTTTTTTTTAACATCCTTGCCTGCCAAAGCTTTAACCACAACAGGTTTTTTTTCTATCTTTTTCTTTTCTGGTTTCTTTATTTCTTTCTTCTTTTTTTTGAAAAAATCAAATAGACCCATGGTTTTATTGCTTCAAAAATGTATCTTTTATCTTTTTTATTGCTTCCTTTGGTATCATAACATATTTGTAGGAAAGCAAATCTAAAACATTTAAATCCTTTGCCTGAATTGCCCTAACTTTTGGAATATTCTTGGTGGATTTAATTATATTCTTATTCATTTCGGGCAAAATAACCAAACCAGAACCCTTCTTAAGAAATAATTTATTTAAAATTTTTGCCATTGATTTTGTTTTAGGTTTTTCAATTTTCAAATTATCTAAAACCAAAAGTAAGTTCTCTTTTGCCTTAGCAGATAACACCATAAATAAAGCTTTCCTTCTCATTTTCTTAGGAATTTTTTTCTTAAAAACCTTTTCTGTTCTCGGGCCGAAAGTCACTCCTCCGCCTCTCCATATTGGAGAACGAGTTGAACCCACTCTTGCTCTTCCTGTCCCTTTCTGCCGCCATGGTTTTCTCCCTCCACCCCTAACTTCGCTTCTATCTTTTGTTTTGGCTGTCTTTTGTCTTCGGTTCGCTGTCTGCACCAAAACAACCTGATGAACCAAATCAGAATTCATCTTTATATCAAAAATCTCTTTTGGCAATAAGGCCTCACTTATTTTTTCTCCTTTTTGATTGTAAACTGGAACTTTCATAAAATTTTTATCCCCTAATCTCCAATAATGTTCCCCTCCTTCCGGGAACCGCGCCCTTTATTGCTATTAAATTATTTTCAACGTCCACTTTTACTATTTTTAAATTTTTAACTGTAACTCTTTCTGTTCCCATTCTGCCTGGCATTTTTTTCCCTTTAATAACTCTCTGGGGAAAAGCCGAGCCAACTGAACCAATCGTTCTCTCTTCGTGCTTTGTGCCATGGGTAGCTGTCTGGCCATGAAAACCCCATCTTTTTACTACTCCGGCAAATCCTTTTCCCTTAGAAATACCGGAGATTTTTACCTTATCCCCTTCTTTGAAAATTGAAACATCAATTTTATCTCCCACTTTCAGTTCTTGTTCTTTGTTCTTTGTTCTTTGTTCTTTGTTTCTAAACTCTTTTATATATCTATAAGGTTTTTTCTTTTGAGGCTTTTTTACTTTCTTGTCTTTTAATTTTTCAAATCCAATCTGAATTGCTTCATATTTATCTTTCTCTTTTGCCATTATCTGAGCAACATAACAAGGTCCAGCTTCAATCAGAGTTACTGGAATAACTCTTCCTTTTTCATCAAACATTTGAGTCATTTCTATTTTTTTTCCAAGAATAAATTTCATATGACATGTGATTTAATTGAAAACCGGGCGCAGCCCGGTTTTTCCTGACTATCTATTTGGATAATAATCCTTATTTTTTCAAAAAATTATTAATTTCGTCATTAATTATAAACATCTTCTTATGTTATAATATTACATTTTTATCTCAATATCAACTCCGGCGGGTAAGGTTAGGTTCATCAAAGCATCAATTATATTGGAATTTGGATTCAAAATATCAATTAATCTCTTATGGACCCTCATCTCAAATTGCTCGCGGGCATCCTTATGAACAAAAGAAGAGCGATTCACTGTATATTTATGAATTTCGGTTGGCAAAGGAACAGGACCTGAAACTTCGGCTCCATGCCTCAAAGCAGTCTCGATAATCTGACGAGCGCTGTTATCAATCACTTTATAATCATAAGCCTTCAGCTTTATTCTAAGCTTTGGCTTTATTTCTTGTTCAACTGCTTTCTTTTTAGCCTTTTCTGGCATTTTTCATAACGTTTATTTAATGATCTTTATCACTACTCCAGCTCCTACTGTTTTACCTCCTTCCCTGATTGCAAATCTTTGTTTTTCTTCAAGGGCAACCGGAACAATCAATTTAACCTTCAAATTAACCGTGTCGCCGGGCATTACCATTTCTGTTCCTTCTGGTAAGGTTACATCTCCGGTTACATCAGTGGTTCGGATATAAAATTGCGGCTTATATCCTTTAAAGAAAGGAGTATGACGACCGCCTTCCTCTTTGGTCAAGATATAAATCTCACCTTCAAATTCAGTGTGCGGAGTAACTGAACCTGGTTTTGCTAAAACCTGCCCTCTTTCAATTTCCTCTTTCTTAACACCACGAAGCAGTACCCCAACATTATCTCCCGCTCTGCCTTCGTCAAGAATCTTGTTAAACATCTCCATGCTTACAGCTACTGTTTTTGTAGTGGGTTTTATTCCAACTAATTCTACTTCTTCGTTGGGCTTAATCACTCCCCTCTCAATCCTTCCAGTGGCAACAGTACCTCGACCCTCAATAGAAAAAACATCTTCAATTGCCATTAAAAATGGCTTGTCTATTTCTCGAACGGGTTCGGGAATATATTCATCTAAAGCTTTAACCAGCTCTAAAATTGGTTTAGCCGCTTCATCGTCTGCGGAATTAACCTCCAAAGCTTTAATGGCAGAACCTCGGATTATTGGAATTTCATCTCCGGGAAATTTATATTTTTTCAAAAGTTCTCGAATTTCAGATTCAACTAAATCAATCATCTCCTTATCATCTACTTGGTCGCATTTATTCAAGAATACAACCAGTGAAGGTATGCCTACCTGGCGAGCAAGCAAAATATGCTCTCTAGTCTGAGGCATTGGGCCATCGGAAGCTGACACCACTAAAATTGCCCCATCCATTTGAGCCGCACCGGTAATCATATTTTTGATATAATCTGCATGACCAGGACAATCTATATGGGCATAGTGCCTTTTCTCTGTTTCATATTCAAGATGAGAAATAGAGATAGTAAGACCTCTGGCTTTTTCTTCAGGGGCTGCATCAATCTGATCAACTGTCTTTGTTTGGGCCTTTAATCCTTTCAGACCTAAAACCTTCAAAATTGCCGCAGCTAAAGTAGTCTTCCCGTGGTCAACGTGACCAATGGTACCAACATTAATATGAGGTTTTCCTCTCTCAAATTTTTCTTTTTCTGCCATAAAAATATAATGCGAATCTACAAATTGTATACGAATCTACGAATGTTTATTTATATTCGTTGATTCGGATAAAATATTTGTAGTATTCGAATAATTCTATTTATATTATTATCATATTATTTTTTAAAAAAAAGTCAACCCCTTATCTTCTTTTTCCTTCAATGATTTCCTGAGCTATACTTACAGGAACCTCCCCGTAGTGATCGAATTCCATAGTAGATGTTCCTCGGCCTTCAG
>SDBS01002719.1_pt1 | contig 17553 bp, 15 predicted proteins | sample 2277091 | NCBI WGS metagenome assembly SDBS01 (sample SAMN10404972, study PRJNA504765) | marine sediment metagenome | isolation source: marine sediment core GS10_PC15, 163 cmbsf | place: Arctic Ocean: Southern Knipovich Ridge | collected 2010 | reverse complement strand
CAGTACTATTTATGCCGGTTCTGCCAGTGGCGGCTTATGGCGAAAGATCTTTTAATTTCAACTGTAAACCGGAAACTGCGTGTTGCAGCACATGGAAATGGGAGCTATCAAATCGACCTGCCCATGGGTTCAACCAATATTTATGAACATGAGAATCCTTCGCTTAGCTTAAAACTTTTCCCAAATCCTGTGTATGATAAAATTAATGTTGAATACTTCTCCTTAAAAAACCGGCCCGGAATAATTACTATCCGAAATATTAAGGGTGAAGTGGTATATTCCAGGAATATAGATCTCCATTCAGGGATTAACAGGCTTGTTGTTTCAGGCTTAAATATTGCACCGGGGATGTATTTCATGGACCTTAAGCAGGGAAATGTAACAAGCCAATCAAAACTCCTGAAGCTTAACTAACTTAAAGTGTTTAGGATTTCACAAAATCCGATTTAAAATAAAGGAGGGTGTCCAAAAAGTCTATTATTGAGTCATTCTGAATTTATTTCAGAATCTTAAGTTATTGATTATAAACAGATCCTGAACTTAGCGCAGCGATCTCATGAACAAAGTGAATAATCAAGTTCAGGATGACGATACGCGTTATGGTTACTTTTTGGACATCCTCTTAATGATAAATGCCATATTTGGTTAGTCAGCTTTGAGCTGACTTTATATTTAGTTCACCCTATTACAAAACAAAGGCGAAATATATACCTGGTTTTGAGCAATTGATGAGGGCTGGTTATTCCATGTAACTTTATCCTCCTCCCATTGCTCAACAATCTTCTGTAATACAGCACCATACCGCACCACGCCAGAACTGTCAAAAACAGGGTCACTATTAAATACAGTTGTGTCCCACGCTACAGGCCGGTCGTATGAGAGCCGTAGATAAATTCTTTTTATAATAGCTGATTTTGGCACCTGGTTCATGTCAAACCAGATAAGACTTCTGTTTGAACGCATCACGGTAAGAGGTGATTCTGACAAATAAGTAGCTTCGAAATACTTATAATCTCCAAAATTTGTATCCGGTTCCAGGTTAGTGATCATAGCATCCTTTCCCTCTACCGGACCGGGTTGCAGAACGAGCATCTTAATTCCAGGGCCCCATAGTATTTTTAATACCAGCGGATTATACCATGAGGTAGCTCTTAATTCGCGTGCGGAAAACTCCATTTTTTGAGTTTCATATCCTTCCTTTTCCAGAACAAAAAAGTAGGTATCTGATCCTCCCCTTATAACAAGGTGGTTTACCCTGGCCTGGAGCCTGAAGGTATAATGCCATCCATTTTCAGCATATATAGTTAATTTTGCCTGTGTTAGCTGGGTAGGAGCCATAATTAATGGATTATCAAGTATACAGACAGCATAAAAATGCAAGGGTTTAATAATTTGTATTCCAAAGTTGACATACCCGAACTCACCCGGGGGATAATTGCCAACAGGCAAAACTTCAGGACTGATCCTGGTGACCTGTAAAGGGTGTATTTCAAAATTCAGGGGTAGAGGATCGTTTACCAGGTAGGCGAGGGGAGAGCCCTCCAGAGGGGTGGCATAGATCACTTCTCCTGATGGATTAATGACCATAAATTTGGTTAGTTTAAATTTACCGGTGCTTAATTCTATGTTCTCACTTACAAAGCCGGTTCCGAACTAATAAACATGAATAGTTACAACTTTCTTTCTATCAAAAAAAGAGAGTTGTACAAGTAAAATGCAGCAATTAAAATGCCACAATTTATATTTTTCATCAATCCTGAGAGCAAAGGCCGGATCTTTCTACTCTTCAAATTTAAACGACACCTTAACTTTTATCCGGTAACTCTCAACTTTTCCATCCTTTATTTGCAGGTCCATGGCGCTGATTTCTGCAATCCGCAGGTCACGTAATGTTTCTGAAGCTCTGGCTACAGCAGCTGAAGCTGCCTTTTCCCATGAGTCAGTACTGGTACCAACCAGTTCAATGATCTTGTAAACACTTTCTGGCATGATATTTTTTTATTGGTTTATTTCATAAGTTACGATATTTTATGCAAAAAGTCAATCTGCTTTCTTTTTTTATTCATTCAAAACTATTACACCATTGATATGGATTTGCCAAACCAGCCTTCTGATCTGTTTGAAGAAGAGGTAGATAAAGCTTTGTTTGGCACCTATATGCCCATGTATATTTCAACGGTAACCTTCGGCAGGATGGCTCTTTTTACAATTGAATCGGAATTGAAGGAACAGGAGGTCATGACTTATTTGAATGCATCTTATGGCTCTGTTAATGCTCAGGCCTCGTCTGATTTTGAGAGCCTGAAAGCAAAATCGACTATGAAAGTTTATGTTCTTGGAGGCAGTGGCAGCAGTGCAGGAGCTATTATTGACGGGTTTGAGGCATTTAAAGATTATATTAAGGATGGTGGAAATTATTCAAAGGAATCTCCCGGAGCACCTATAGCCTATAAGCTCAGATACATAAGGGATAATTCTATAGGAAAAATTGTGTTTGCTGCTTCTTATCCGATCAGGACAGCTATTCCGCGAGAAGACAATATTGTATATGACATTCAAACCTATTTACGCAGTTTCGAAGCGCATGCAAGTGATGCCGGTGGCAATTTAGAACTGTATGGTGGTGTTTTTAGCTATCCCAAACATCTGGGATTCGATGCTTATCACAGACACTGGTCTGGTTTTACCTATATGAGCAGTTCAGTCACCCGTGATTTTGCAGAGGATACATTTGCGGTTACAAACTGGATCGGACTCCGTCAGACCGATACCATTAGTATTAACATCAATATCAAAGAAGAGGATGATGGTCCTAATGATCAGTATACCATAAAAACATTTGAGGTCCCTGTTGCGGAAATTGCTTTGGGAGAGGTAAATACAGACGATTACTACGTAAAAACCAATCTAAATGTTTATGATGGGACAGATTGGATCAAAGTGACATTCTGGTTTAAACCGGTTATGCGCCGCCTGGATGATTAGATGCTGTTGAGTTAGGAAGCTCCTGGTGATTGTCCCATAATGGCTGCGTTATGTTAACATAGCTTCGGCGTAGGATAATGATTCCTGCAGTTCAATTCTCACACTTGGAAAATACTGTTTCGGAAAGGGGAGGGGAGTTGACCAGGGATATTTTGAAAAGAGCGGATTAACAGTCTATGACGGGTCTGACTATGTAAATGTCACCTTTCGTTTTGAACCAACAATGAGACGAATCAAATAATAAATCCTGATTATTGAATTAGATTAAGGCCTTGCCTATACCAGCCAGCTGGTAGGGGTAAAGGCTCGCCTGGTGAAATAAAGACTATGTCTTTATTCCCATGGAGTATTTCACAGGGCAGGGGCCTCGCAAAAACCTACTCGTTGAAATGGCTTTGCAAAACGGTCGGCGGTCGAAGGCAGGGTAGGGGAATATTCTTTACTTCATATACAGGTTTCCTGTTTTCACGAACGAAACATCCTTTCTGCGGAATAGAAAGATGCGAAATGGGTACGGAAACCTGCGAATACAGATGAATGTGGAAAATAACCAGCCTGGTCTTAAAGAATTCTCTGTAGAATTCGTCCGCACAATAGAATATTTATATTAATTTTATTCATATCTCCACTCAAGAAAAAATCAACTATGAAGAAATTATTTTTCCTATCTAAATCTTTTTTACTCCCGGGCTTATTATGTCTTTTTTTAACTGCTTCTAAACACTCGATTGCACAGGAAAGAACTGAAATTTGTATTCCTGATATTCCGGGATTTATAACACTTAAATGTGATTTTCATATGCATACCCTTTTCTCAGATGGAAGTTTCTGGCCCTCCATCAGAGTTGAAGAGGCCTGGAGAGAAGGATTGGACGTGATTTCCATTACCGATCACATTGAATATCATCCGGCACAGGCAGATGTAAAGACTAATCTAAACAGGCCATATGAGATTGCAAAAGAAGCAGCACTAAAATTTGATATCATCCTTATCAAGGGTGCAGAAATTACCAGAGATATGCCCCCGGGGCATCTGAACGCACTATTTACATATGATAATGATTCTTTGAATGTTCCGGACCCGGTTAAATCAATAGAAGCAGCAATAAAACAAAAGGCATTTCTACATTGGAATCATCCGGGTGATCTATGGTATCCATTGCATACCCAACTTCTTGAGAAGGGTTTGTTTCATGGCATTGAGGTGGTGAATGCGAACAGGTATTATCCGGAAGCTCATCGCTGGGTCATTGAAAAAGACCTCACTCTAATGAGTAATTCTGATGTACATGGTTGGGTGGACTGGTTATATGATAAGGAGAAAAACCAACATCGGCCACTTACCATGGTTTTTGCCAGAAGCAGGTCTTCTGAAGCAGTCAGGGAAGCATTGTTTGCAGGGAGAACAGCTGCCTACTTTGGCGATACCCTGATCGGTAAGGAAGAATTTCTAAAGCCCATTTTCTTTAATTCGGTGCAGATAATGAATGAAAATCCAATCATCCAGAAAAATGGCTCTGTTCAGTTTTCCATCCATAACAGTTCTGATGTAAGGATGGTTCTGGAAGCAAACCAAATGAATACCGATTTTTCCTTTCCGCCAGAACTAATACTCCCGGCCCACAAAACAGTAATGATGAGTCTGGAAAACCTTAAGAATGTAGGGAGTGGATTGATTCAATTAAATGTCCCTTACAAAGTGAAGAATTTTTGGACAGGCCCCGGGTCTGTATTAGATATCGAATTGGAATTGCAGGCTTTCAGTTGGCAAAACATAAAAATGATATCAAAAAGAAAGAATACATTCTCTATTCAACACGGCATAATCGATCCTTCTGTTAAGGTGTTTTATACCACTGATGGTTCAGTAGTTAACCAGTTTTCTGCACCCTCCACAGAACCCTTCATTCAGGACAAACCTTTTTTACTTAAGATAGCCGCATATAAAAATGGTCAACAAATTGGGAGTATTTATGAAAAGAAGGTTTACATTCATAAGGGTTTGGGGCATAAATTGACCCTTTTGAGTGAATTCCATTCAAAATATTCAGCCGGAGGATCAAATGCTTTGATTGATGGTTCTTTAGGAGGCAAAGATTATAATGATGGTTTTTGGCAGGGGTTTCATGAAAATGATATGATGGCTGAAATAAATCTTGAAAAACAAACAGTTATCAACAAGGTGGAAATCAACTTCCTTCAGAATGTATCCTCCTGGATATTTTTACCACTTCGTGTTGAAGTGCTGATATCGGATAATGGTAAAGAATACCAATCTGTTTACAATGAAAAATTGGGTATCCCCAAAAGGCAACCTAACCAGGTAATAAAAAAGTTAACTGTTGATTTAGCAGGTGTCAAAACATCCTATATTAAAGTGATTGCAAAAAATGTAGGTATTTGTCCTGAGTGGCACACTGGCGCAGGAGAAAAGGCCTGGTTGTTTGTGGATGAAATTATTATTGAATAAATAATAACACTTGATATGCTCCAAAAAATTAAGGTACAGGCTGATTACAGGGAAAACCATCAGGTATTCCTGATTTATTGGAAAGTAGGTGAGTGGATATTGAATTAAAGGAACTTAAAGCCGGAGACTATCTGATAAATAATCAAATATTAGTAGAGAGAAAAGCAGCTGAAGATTTTTTTAGAAATGTTGTAGCCAGGTTATCCGCAAATTAGCTTTAATCTGCCTTTGCCAAGGCTTCGGCAGACAAAGCATAAAATCTTGACTTTTATAGGATACAGAGCTAAGCGCCAATTTGCTGCGTTTGTCCTATAACTTAGCGAGCTTGCGAGCGATCTCACGAACCGCCGTTGGCGGTGAGTAATTAATGCGTTATGCCTTTGGTCCTGACAGCAAAGCTCGTCAGGATTAATATAGCTTTGGCTATATTTCCGAAAGATTCTGGTTAGCGATAAGCTATTCAATAAATCCTAAACTCAAATAGGGTAGGGGCTCTCCTGGATTTTGATAAATGAATCTTTACCTGATTATATTGACATCACTTTAGATATAAAATTCACTATACCTTAAGTTACTTTTTATAAAGAAAATTGTTGTTCTATTTTATCTCTTTCTTTTCTCAATTCAAATCTTCCCACAGGATATTATTTCATTCGATAACATATTGTTCAAAAGTGAAGCAAACAAAAAGAAATAATTTTTCCCTTATTATAATCAGATTAATTTTCCTGCATCTTCTTTTCTTTTATTTTTTATTTTACTCTGTAATTCCTTGAAATTTAATATATTTGCAGGTAATACTTGTAAACGCACAGCAGATATTACTTGTAATTGCACAGCAGCTAATACTTGCAAACGCACAACAAGTAATACTTGAGATTATACAATAATAGAAATAATGGCAACGCCACAGGAAAAATTAGCAGAATCTTTAAATGCTCTTCGTGAAATCCAGAATGATGATGGGATTGCCGTGATTAGTCCCGGTAATCTATCACGTTCACACAAAGACAGACTTGTACAAAATGGGTTTCTACAAGAGGTTATTAGGGGATGGTATATCTCTACAAGACCCGGTAAAAGGCCTGGAGAGACATCGAACTGGTTCCCATCCTTCTGGTATTTTATTTCCAAATACTTTGAACAACGATTTCAGGATGAGTGGTGCCTGTCTCCGGATCAATCTCTTCATATTCATAGTGAAAACTTCACTGTGCCAAAACAAGTATTGGTCAGATCGCCAAAAGCAAGCAATAATAACACTGAATTGCTTCATAAAACCTCGTTTTTTGATCTAAAAGTAAACCTGCCTGATAAAAAAGATATAGTTAATAAAGATGGACTAAATTTATACTCTCTAACTGCAGCCCTAATTGCATGCTCTCCGGACTTTTTTATAAAACATCCAATAGAGGCGAGAACAACTCTCTTATCAATCAAAGATTCATCTGAACTACTTGAAAAACTTCTAAGTCGTGGTCATAGTAAGATTGCCGGAAGGTTAGCAGGGGCATTCCGCAATATTGAACAGGATAGAATTGCAAATGAGATACTTGGCTCAATGAAACATGCAGGATTTGATGTTCGCGAAGTTGATCCCTTTAATGAGAAATTACCAGCCTTCGGTAATTCAAGAGAATCTTCTCCCTATGTAAATCGGATAAAACTTATGTGGCAGGAAATGAGGGAGGTTGTGATCGAGAAGTCTCCAAAAGAACCTGGGCTTTCAAGCAATATTGAGGGATACCTTAAAGCGATAGATGATATATTTACGACTGATGCTTATCACTCACTATCTATTGAAGGATATAGGGTTACACCTGAATTAATAGAAAAGGTAAGAACCGGTAAATGGAATCCTGATGAGAATAAGGAAGATGAGGAACTCAAAAATGCTATGGCAGCTCGTGGGTACTGGCAGGCATTCCAGGCGGTAAAGGGAAGCATAAAGAAAATTCTTGATGGTGAAGATCCTGGCTCTGTTGCAAATAAGGAATATAGTACCTGGTATCTAAACTTATTTGGACCAAGTGTTACTGCTGGTATCCTCAATGCTTCTGATCTGGCAGGATTCAGGAATGACAGGGTAATAATTTCCGGTTCAATACATATTCCTCCAGGACCAGAGGCAGTAAGAGAAGCTATGCCTGCATTGTTTGACCTAATTAAAGACGAAAAAGAACCTTTTGTTAGAGCAGTTCTGGGACATTTCTTCTTTGTTTATATTCACCCTTACCGGGATGGAAATGGCAGGATGGCTCGTTTTCTAATGAATACCCAGCTGGCTTCCTGTGGATATCCATGGACAGTCATTAAGCTTGAACACAGAGATGAATATATGCATGCTCTGGAGAAAGCCAGTGTAGAGCAAGATATTTCTGATTTTGCCCGATTCGTTGCTAATCAGGTTAAGAAAGAAATCTAAAACCAATAGTATATTTTTTTAATAATAGATTATTGAAAGATTTACCGGCTTATTAGTATTTTTATAACATGTCCCTTTTTCAAAACTCAGTACTCGAAAAATATCTGCAGCATCAAGACCAGTCAAAGCTAGCAGAAGCCTATAAGAAATTTATTGCCTTAAAGGCTGATGGAGCCATTTTGCTAGATGGTAAAGCATTAGCAGTTATAGAACTGAACTGATGAGAATATATGATATGGAAAAACAAGATCAAATAATTATCTATAAGGCAGAAGACGGACAAACTCAAATTGATGTGAAAGTTGAGGCTGAAACTGTTTGGCTTACTCAAAAGCAAATGGCATTATTGTTTGAGAAAAACATAATGACTATTAATGAACACATCCGGAATATTTATAGTGAAGGTGAAGTGAAGAAAAAACCAACTATAAGGAAATCCCTTATAGTTCAAAAGGAAGGTCAAAGACAGGTTTCAAGAAAAATTGAACATTACAATCTCGATATAATCATATCCGTAGGTTATCGGGTTAAGTCCAAACAAGGCACTCAATTTCGTATTTGGGCAAATAAAGTGCTCAAAGAATATCTTGTTCAGGGATTTGCAGTTAATGAAAAAAGACTGTCACAAAAGGTTGAACAGTTTGATGAATGAAGACAAATAATACGATATCCTCAGGATACAAGCCTATTATAACCCAATATTGAGGAAGACAAAAGGAGTAAGATAAAAGGAAATGTATTTTGTGTAACTTTAGGAAGGAAGCATTAACCCAGGAAATTTTCAGGAAGATATCATGTTTGAACAAGAAAAGCTCCGCCTATTAATATTTAATTGGTTAAATGAGCAAATAGCAGTACATGGAAATGTCTTAAGCTCTCAATTATTGAATAGTTACAAGTATAATGGGGTGTCAATTTTCTTATTAGGTAGCAAAGGAATCTGGAAACCTAAACAGTTAAAATACCCAATATCTATAATGTCAGATCCGGATGGACCTTATACAGATGGTTTCATTACAGATTCATTACTGCATTATAGTTATGAGGGTACCAATCCTAATCTTTGGACAAATAGTTTGTTGCGGGAAACAATGAAGAGCAAAATACCATTAATCTATTTACATAAGATTTCAAAAGGTAAATATTTCGTACACTTTCCAGTATATATAGTAAACGATGAGCCATCATCATTACGGTTTACCGTTGCAGCAGAGACGCAATTCAAATACAAAGAAGATGAAGTTGTTGAAGACCCTAAGGTTATATATATAAGGCAAGAGTATGCAACTAGAGAAGTCAAACAGAGACTGTATCAGCAAACTTTTAGAGAATTGGTGCTAGAGGCATACAGAAATTCATGCGCAATCTGCAGATTGAAACACCGTGAATTGCTTGATGCTGCGCATATAATACCCGATTCAGAAGGAGGGAAGCCATTTGTTAGTAACGGGCTATCATTGTGCAAAATACATCACACTGCTTTTGATCAAAACATAATAGGTATAAGTCCAGATTATATTGTTCATGTTAGATCAGACATCTTAGAGGAGATCGACGGACCGATGCTCAAGCATGGTATCCAGGAAATGCATAATTCGAAGCTTATTCTTCCAAAATCAATAGTTTCTCAACCAAATAAAGATTGGCTGGCACAACGTTATGAGAAGTTTCTGAAAGTTAGCTAATTGCGAATAATTACTGCATTAATCACGTTATTAATAATGGAATTAATCGTTCTGATGGCTTCAATAGGTTTATATAGAGAGTGTATGGAGTTTGAATGACGCATCTTCTGATCCGCCTCATAAGAATTGCGTTTACCCGGCATGATATTTTCCAGCCGGACCTGTCCGCCGAAGTGTATTCCCGAAGGCGGATAGAAAACAAGGGCGCAGCAGTGCTTGCCCCGTGAAATAGTGGCGTAGCCACTGCTGCAAAACAGTATTTCACTGGGGGAGGGGAGGGAAAACTGATCACTTGAAGCTAAATTACTCAATAACAGATGAATAGCATAGTTATCTGGCTAAACCATAACAGATTGCCGCGCCACTTCGTGGCTCGCAATTGAACAATAATCTGATTAAGCTGCAGAGATAGAATAAGCTCATGCCCGCAAGGACCCTTTAAGGAAAATCCATAGCACACTCTAAAAGCGCGTAAGCGCTTACCTTCGGCATCTTAGGAATTCAGTAGCAAATGCCCGTTAAACGGAGCGTTTTCGCGAACGGTGAACGAGTTTACGAGTGAATCCCTCACGAACGAAGTGAGTAAATAAAGAAAAAATCATTCGCTGTTGAAGACCGCGATAGCCCCAGTGAAATACTCCAAAGGAGTAATCCCAAGAATATTCGTCATTATTTCACGGGGCAAGCGGGCAAGTTCGAACCGAAGAAGCCGTAGGCTGATGAGCTCGGCAAAGCCAATGATTTAGCGGAGTGAACGGATGCCTGCCTTGCCGGCAGGCAGGCATTTGTCTGAAATAATGAGCAAGCCTTGATTTTTTCGTTCTTTTTCATCAACCGACCAAAGGGAGCTCACGAAAACCGAAGAATTCGGTATGAGTAACCAAAATGAACAAAGAACATTTATGGCCTGTATGCAAGCCTATATTGATTTAGTAGCGTGCAGAGCCAAGATATAATACAAAATGGTACCAGAGTGCCATTTTTTAAAGCTGCTGCTTAGGTGCATGCTAATAGCCTTAAGAGCGGCTACCAGCCTGCCGGTAGGCATGTTTAATATAATGGCGAACCGGAGTGAACAACGGAGTCCGGAAATCGGAGTGACTTTTATTGAAATGATATCATTTCTGTGCCAGGTGTTTGAGCTGGGCACGGAAAAATGATAGCAATTTGTTCCAAACCTATGTGCCGGCATGAGCATAAAAGTTCCAAATCATATCAAAACACTCAAATCTTCTCTTCTCTTCCATTTTCCTCCAAGCTTGTCTATAACAGCTTGGTGATACGACAACTTTGTCGCTTTTTTAACTCCTGAAAAATGCCGAAAATATTAATACACAATCATTTAACTCAAATTGGTCGTATTATTTAAAATAGGTCTTAATAGCAGGGTTTATTGTTCAATTTCAGACCTTGTTTTTACTTTTTAGAGATCAAAATCTATTAATCTAAATCACAAAAAAATTTATACTCAAATTACTAGTATTTGGAAATGTTGGAAACATCATAAAAATCATGGAATTAAATCACTAAAGTAGAACTGTCTCTTACTCCCTTGCAACGGACAAATAATATATGTGCAATGGGGAAGTAGGGAGGCAAACAAGAAAGATTGTATAATCTCTTTTTATTGCATCTGATAAGTCCAAAATGGCGGCACACTTCCATAAAGGTTCTACACTCTTCGTGTTGGAAGAAACCGAAACAAGAACCTGTCTCAATTCAATTTTATTAGCAGTCAGAGAATTATAGTTTCGGAAAGGGAGGGTAATATTTCGTTATTGTAGAGGAATGGTGTATATTTAATTACTAAAACCCAGATTCTTAGATGTTGTAATACAAAGTTTTTCATCCCATTGGAGTAATCATAATTAGTTCAATAATTAGTGGAAAGGATCAGAAAATCAGCAAAAGGACAGGAGGGATTCTATTTAAACAAATGGTTCCTAGATTGTGTAAGCGAAGCGGGGGAAGCAATGATATTTTATGCAGCAAAACTGAAATTGCATAGACGGGAAGTTAATTATACCAGCTTATTGAATTATGACCCTGCAAAAGGGGTAACTCATCGATCGAGATTTAGCAAGATTCACCTGCCAGAGAAAAATGGTGGCTCCATATATTGGAATGATCCCCAGTTTGCTGTAGAAGGCCAATGGAAGGCACTAACCTCGCCTATCCAGGTCAGGATATTTGAATCTGATGAAGGATACCTGGATTGGAATTGCTTTCAGCCAGCTTCTTCCGTATGTCTAAAGGTCAAAGATAAAGCTATCAAAGGAATGGGCTACGCAGAACAATTAGTCCTTACGGTGGAACCATGGAAAATACCTATGAATGAACTTCGCTGGGGAAGATACGGCTCTCTAGAAGATTATTTGGTATGGATCGAATTGAGAGGTGAAGGGAAACAACAATGGATGTGGTACAATGGCGAAAAAATAGAGAAAGCCAATATCGATGACGAACAGATAACAATACCGGCAAAAGGTATTAACCTTAATCTGGACAGAAGTGTGGTATTGGAATCAGAAAAGAAGATATTGCAGTTGGTGAGAGACCTCATCCGTTACATTCCAGGTTTAAACAGATCAATGCCTTTTCGGTTTTTGATGGCCGATGAGTTTAAATGGTTGAGCCGTGGCAGCTTACAAAAAGAGGGGAAAGAGGTCAGCAAAGGCTGGACAATTTATGAATTTGTTAATTTTAACTCACAACCAGGATGATCCTGAAAGCAGAAAATATTGTAAAGTCTTTTGGCAAGAAAAAGGTATTAGAAGACCTGTCCTTTAGCATGAAAGCAGGCACCTTAAATGGCATTGTCGGTGAAAATGGTTCCGGAAAATCGACCTTACTCAAGATCATCGTCGGGCAGTGGCAAGCGGATAAAGGAGAAGTGACCATTGAGGGTAGGATAGGGTATTGCCCACAAGAGCCGCTCATCTTTAAACAATTGACAGTTGAGGAACATTTCCAGTATTTCTCAGCGGCATACGGACTGGAAAAAAACTCCTGGCAACCTCAATGTGAAACCTTGCTTGAACACTTTAATTTCAAACAATATCGCACGGATATGGTATATAAATTGAGCGGGGGGACGCAGCAAAAACTCAATCTCTCGCTTGCATTGTTACACCAGCCCAAGCTGCTAATACTTGACGAACCTTACAATGGTTTCGACTGGGATACCTACCTCTGTTTTTGGGAATTTACCGACAAGATGCTTAAGAAGGAGTGTGCTATCCTGGTAGTGACCCACCTGCTGAATGAAAAAGATCGGTTCGACCGTATTTATAACCTGAAAAATGGATACCTGGAATGAGTAGTGCTCGTAAAATCGTTACCAGTCTTATTATGATCCTTCGAATGTTAGTTCGCCGCAGGATCGTACTTGTTTTACTCGTTATCATCCCAGCCTTATTTCTTTCTACCGTTGCATTTACTACTTCCGATCGGGTGCTTCCTTTTCGGCTTGCTTCATTGGAAGAGGATGTGTTTGTTGAAGTCAGCGAAAAGGAAATTTCTCTTTTGTTTTTTGCTGTCGCTGTAACAGGATTTTTGTTGTCTTTCCTGGCATTAAACCTTATACAAAAGAACAGTGAGATCAATAGAAGACTGGTAATATGCGGCTATCATCCACTCGAACTGCTTATATCTAATCTTCTTTCCCTCTTTTTGATGACCTTACTAATCGCAACTTATGTAGGATTTCTAACTAGTGCTTTTTTCTCTGTTGCCCACCTGTGGCAGGTGATTTTTGGTCTTGTACTGACCGGCTTTGTATATGGTTGCTATGGCCTCGTTGTAGGCAGTCTGATCAGGGGTGAGTTGGAAGGTATTTTACTCATCGTATTGTTAGCAAATATTGATGCCGGATGGTTGCAAAACCCTCTGTTTTACGCTGAAGCACAAAATCAGGTTATTATTCGTTATCTACCAGCATATTTCCCTTCTCAAACGACTATTGTCGCAGCTTTTACAGACTATTCCGCGATCAAGGCAAGCCTCAGCAGCCTGCTCTACGGTTTAGGTTTCCTTGCTCTTTCCATGTTGATTTTCTTCCTTAAAATGCGAATTAAGAAATGAGAAAATCAAAACCAACATTAGGAAAAATAGTTTATGCGCTCCTGTTTTTGGGATTATTACCCATTCTATTGTGGTTATGGGCTGATTATACCAACGATATTGTCCAATACCCTTCCATTGGATCTTCCAACTTGGGGATGGCTGTCAGCCTGGCGGGTGGCATTCTGATGGTTTGGGGTATGTATGCCTTGATAAAATACGGGAAAGGCTTACCAATGAATCCCTATCCACCTAAAAGGCTTGTTAAGGAGGGACCCTTTAGTCTCCTAAGGCATCCAGTATACTGGGGTTTTGGTATCCTTTTGGTTGGAATCTCTTTACTGATGGAGTCAGCTAGTGCTCTATGGCTTGTAACCCCCTTGACCATCCTGGGAATGATTGCCCTTGTATGGGGACATGAAAGAATTGACCTTGAACGACGATTCCCTGGTCAACAGGTAGAAACATATCTGGATATTCCCAATAAGGAGCTGAAACCAGCTCGCTTTGGGGACCGGCTTTCCGCCCTTTTATGGGTTTTCTCACTTATGCTCCTCGGAAGTTTTGTGGCTGGGTATTTAGTGGGAGGAATCTCTCCGCTGCTTGGGAAATCCTGGAATATCCATCCAGTCTTTGAAGGCACAAATGTCTATTTTTTCAGTCTTCTATTTTTCATTGGAGTGCCCTTTGTATTGCAAAAGAAGGAACGACTCAAAGAATGGACCATTTCTGTGTTAATTGCTTTAGCATTATCAATTTACATTGCCCTATTATGGCCGGTTGTTGGGGCTCAGTATATTAACCCGGAATTCTCATTAGGAAATGCTGAGGTGACGTTGCTATTAGTTTTGAAAAGTCATCCATTATTCTTGATCCTGCTTTCACTAATGGCTTATGTGCAGCGATACAAACGTTTTGCAATTCTTTTCTCAGCTGTGGCAATTTTTCTGGGCATCTATCAATTGGTCAATAGCCGATCTTCAATTCTGCACCTGGTTGTTGCCTTCACAATATTTATTATTGCTGCTAACTATTGCCGGATTTGGATTTTTTTGAAAGGTCTTTCCGAAAAGGTGGCGAACTCCTGGAAAGAGTGGAGCTTTGGCCACATCAGGATAATAAACCATGGGTTTTATGCAGGTTTTAGTGCATTTTTCGGTATTCTGCTCGGGGGATGTATAGCGGGTAAGGAATATGCCTGGGCCATTTTGGTATTTACCCTGGTTGGCCTTATTATTTCTGCACTTTGGGCACAGATGATCGAAGGATCAGAGAAATTAAAGAGACCATTTGGGTATTATGGCGCATTGGTCGGTATCATTTTTGCCAGCATGATTGTTTGGATTATGGGATATAATGTTTGGGTGATTATCGGGGTGTTTTCAGTGTTAATGCCATGGGTGCAGGCAATCGGTCGCTTGCGCTGTCTGATAAATGGTTGTTGCCATGGCCGCCCCACTGAAGACTCTAAGATCGGCATTCGATATTTTCATGATCGTTCAAGAGTAAGCGGCATATCAGGCCTGAAAGGAGAATTACTTCATCCTACTCCCCTTTATGCTATTCTCTGGTTGTTTTTTCTAGGCTTTCTTCTACTTGCCCTATGGAATAAGCGTTTACCTTATTCTTTTATTTTTGGTCTTTATCTGATCCTGACCGGGATAGGACGTTTTGTAGAAGAAGCTTACCGGGGAGAAGTACAAACACTAATTTGGAATGGTCTTCATTTATATCAGTGGACTGCCCTTGTTTCTGTTATCATCGGCATACTTATGACCATTATTCCTGTGGCAGTAGTAGATATCACTCCGGAGTTCGGATGGGATATCATTATTGCAGCCCTCCTTGGAGGTTTGTTCACCTTCTTTGCCATGGGTGTAGATTTTCCTCACTCGAACGCCCGGTTTTCAAGGTTGGTTTGAATTTATGAAACCTATAATGTCGAATTATAGGACAAATGAAACCGTATGTTTCAGTTCCTGGAATTCTTTTTTTCCGGACAAAAACCTTTTTGATTAAAAGAAACGATGATAGCTGATGGTTGTGCAACTGGTGGTCTAATAACAGTTTCTCTAGGACTCACAGAAATCAAGTAATGCAACTCAGCGATCCCGGAACTAAAAAACGAAGTAGTATTTGAACAAAAAGCAGAGGAAATAATTAATTCCACTTTGCAATTACAAAGTGTTCATTCCAATTTCATCGATTTACTTCAAAGTAAATTCGACATTAAAAAGCTGAGCAAAAAACTCCAGAACTGGCATGAGTTGGAGTTTAAGGAGTTTTTGTCAGAGTTAATAAAAGTCAAAGTACAACTTAGCTTAGCCGATGAAGCCGAATGGATGCAATACTTCAACGAGCAAAAACAAAATGCCCAGGAATTGATAACGGAAATCAATAGAGTTGACCGAGAAATAGAGCAAATGGTTTATGAATTATATGGAATGACGGGGGAGGAAGATTAAAATTGTGGAGGGAACGGCATGACTGAACAAAATGAAATAATCATTTACCAAACTGATGATGGTGAAACTAATATTGAAGTTAAATTAAAAAAAGACACCGTTTGGTTAAATCAATATCAAATGGCTGATTTATTTGATAGCAGCCGTGTTAATATTACCGAACATATTAATAATGCATACAAAGAAGGTGAATTAGATAAAAATTCAACTTGTCGGAAATTCCGACAAGTTCGGAAAGAAGGACAAAGAAAGGTTTCCAGGAATATTGACCATTACAATCTGGATCTAATCATATCCGTGGGTTACCGGATTAAGTCAAAAAGAGGCACTCAATTTCGTATTTGGGCAAACAAAGTACTCAAAGAATATCTTGTCCGGGGATTTGCAGTTAATGAAAAACGACTGTCACAAAAGGTTGAACAATTTGATGAACTCAAGAAGATTGTGGCACTGCAGGAAAAAGTTATCTCCGGGCACCAATTGAAAACAGGAGAGAACCTGGGTAAAACGTTTATCAGACGGAGCTATTGTGGCATTAACACTTATGCTGGCTGAAAGTCACCCTGATGACAAGGATATACTTATTAAAGTAATTGTTAATTTGTTGAATGAAGACAAATAATACCATGTCATCAGGATACAAGCCTATAATCCGCCTCATAAGAATTGTGTTTGCCCGGCCTGGTATTTCCCAGCCGGGCCTGTCCGCTGAAGTGTATTCACGAAGGCGGATAGAAAACAAGGGCGCAGCAGGGGAGAACTAATAAGCGAATATTATGGCTAAATATCTCAATAACAGCAGAATAATCACTTTTTGCAGTTGGTTGTTAGATAAAATGCTGTTTTGAGGAGCTATTCCTAACAGGCTCATTAGCTATAAATTAGATCAAATATTCAAAGATTTAAAATTACGAATGAATTTCTATATGAATAATGAACACCGATTAACGATTTTTGATTTGAGAATGAATCGTTTCAATTGCTCAAAGCATACAAGTTGTGTAGGAGCCAACCCTAAAAGCGCGTAAGCGCTTACCTACGGCATTTCAGGAATTCAGTAGCAAATGCCTATTCCGCTTCAGAATACCATATAATGCTTAACCCTGAAAGGCTCACGAACTCCTTTGGAAATATATGATTTTGTGAGTAAATCTTGATTTCAAATCTATTGTGAACTCTACATAGAGCATATTAATATTTTTGTTATGATTTGAAATTATTTACCCGGTGAAATCAGGCAAAGCCGGAATCTCAAATTTCCGGGATTATTTCACAGGGTGGGACCCAGGAACGTTTTAGTAGCGCGTAATCTCAATATCTAATGTTAATGATCAGAGTATCATTTTTATTCAAGCAGCTGTTAAGTGGCCTTTATGATGACTGATCTGTACTAAAATAATATTAGTCAGTAGCCACAAGCCATATTTATACTATTATTATTATCTTGGTGTTTACTTTTTT
>SDBS01002717.1_pt1 | contig 17563 bp, 13 predicted proteins | sample 2277091 | NCBI WGS metagenome assembly SDBS01 (sample SAMN10404972, study PRJNA504765) | marine sediment metagenome | isolation source: marine sediment core GS10_PC15, 163 cmbsf | place: Arctic Ocean: Southern Knipovich Ridge | collected 2010 | reverse complement strand
GACTCTTTAAGGGAAATAAGAAAGAGGGCATACACACTGTTCTCTGGGATAGAAGGGATACAAATGGTGTAAAGGTGACACAGGGAGTATACATTTATAATTTCATTGCATCAGAGTTCAGGAGCACAGGAAATATCGTTGTTATCAGATAAACACCAAAATTAAGAGTTACGCTGAAACATATTAAAAGGTAGGCAGAGGTTTCCTGCCTCCCTTTAAGTATTCTTTACCCCGCATTTTTTGCATAATACCTTTAGTTACCAAAAAGTGCGGGGTAAATATTAACTGTTTTTAATCCAGATTTAGATGAAAAGAAAGCATCTATTTATCCCTTTACTGATATTCCTATTCAGCCTTATTATTAATATAATTTATCTTCTGGAATTAAGAAAGAGTCCACTTTTTTATTTCCCCCAAATGGATGCATTCTATCATCTCGAGTGGGCAAATAAAATTCTTTCAGGTGACCTAATTGGAAAAGAGGTGTTCTTCAGAGCCCCTCTCTACCCCTATTTCCTTGCACTAATCCTGAAAATTACCAGTGGAAATCTTCTACTGGCAAGATTCTTACAAGTATCCGTGGGTTCCGTTTCAGTTATTTTAGTATATTTTGTAAGTTATAGATTTTTCTCACGGAAAGTTGCTATCTCCTCCTCAATTATCGCATCCATCTATGCTCCTCTTATCTATTTCAATTGCGAATTCCTAATTGTCCCTTTAATAGTATTTCTTGACCTTCTTATAATACTGTCTTTATATAAGGCGTTAAAAACTTCAACTTTCAGAAACTGGTGCATTACTGGATTATTAACAGGTTTATCAGCAATTGCGAGACCCAACATACTATTGCCAGCTCTTTTATTACCGCTGTTTCTGTTTTTCTATTTCAAAAAGAAACTTCTAAAAAACACATTTGCGTTCTTTGTTGGCATTTTCTTGATCATATTTCCTGTTTTTTTACGGAATTACATAGTTGGAAAGGACTTCGTACCAATCGCGTCACAAGCAGGTGTAAATTTTTATATAGGAAATAATCTTCAATCAGATGGAATGACTGCTATTGTTCCAGGGACAAGAGGAACATGGTGGGGAGGTTATCACGATGCAATAAGGATAGCTGAAAAAGAGACAGGGAGAAAACTAAAACCTTCGCAAGTCTCCAATTTCTGGACAAAAAAGGGTATAGAATTCATTGTTCACTCACCTGTCTCTTTCATTAAACTAACCATAAGGAAATTTTTCCTTTTACTAAGTGGGATGGAGATATCAAACAATAAAGATATTTACTTTTTTAAAAGATATTCCAGGCTACTGAATTTTTTAATATGGAAGTTATCCATTAAAATACCCCCATCCTCAAAGATTCCCTTCTTTATTTTTGGATTTCCTTTTTCTTTACTTCTTCCATTTTCAATCTATGGAATCATCCTTTCGATGAACAAAAAGGACAAAGAAAAACTACTATTGTTTTTTTTAATAGTTACGTACTCTATTTCTATCATCATCTTTTTCGTAAACAGCAGATATAGAATACCAATTATTCCAATTGTTATTATGTTTGCTGTTTATGGATTCATTGAGATTTTCAAAAAAAGAAAAATAATCTTCTTCCTAATCCCCATCATTGTCTTTTTAACCTTTAATGTTAATTTCTGGCGAGTAGAGCCCCCAGGTAATGCACAATCCTTCTACGCTATTGGAATCAGCTATGGGAAAGCACAGAAATTTAAAGAAGCGTTGGTATGTTATGAAGAAGCAATTAAGGAAGATCCCTTGCTTTTTGATGCCTATACAAATATCGGCAACATATACGCTAGATTTAACATGGATGATAACGCAGTAGAGATGTATAATAAATCAATAGAAATAAATCCACAATATGAAAAGGCTTACTTTAATCTTGGACACATATCACTCAAAAATAATAAACTTAATGAGGCATATGAATATTATAAACTTGCCTATTCCCTTGATCCATACTACCATCTTGCATACTTCTATGCAGGTATTGTAAAAGAGAGAATGGGAGAGATTGAGAAGGCAAAGGAATTTTATAGTAAGACTCTTTCTATAAAGGAAGATTTCATTCCGGCAAAAGAGAAACTTGAAGGGCTCAAGAATTAATTATACCCCCATATATCAGTTAATAGTTATTGGTCATTTGTCAATAGTAATAATCCTGGATACTAGATTCTTGATACTGGATGCTGGTTTTTTACTGTTTGCCACAAAGGATTCTATATCCTGGTTTTACAAGAATCAAGCAACGGGTATCTAGCATCAGGTTTATCTTCCATCTTGCATCTTCTATCTTCCATCCCAATCTTCTCTCAATATTCGTCTTCTACTTACTCCTTACTATCCTTTATGTGGTCTCATGTCTTATGTCTTAGGTCTGATGTCTGATTTTCTATTATCTGTTTTCTGTCCTTTTTACCGCTTCACCCTTCATCTCTCTTCCCTCGTCCCTTGTCCCTCTTCTGACTTCTGTCCCCTGATACCAGAGGTTTTGAAAATAGGATTCCAATTCTTCAACTATCCCTTCTTCGTTTATCTTCACATTAACTTCATTATTTTTCTCAATTGCGGATTTACTCCAGTTTGCAGAACCAACAAAAGCCTCTCTGTTATCGATGATAACCAGTTTTCCATGAGTTGTAATTGTAGGAGAATCAAACTGTACGTCAATTCCATTTGATTCCAAATAAAAGCGAGTAGATTCATTTTGTTCGTTCAAGCTACTATTGTATTCACTCCTTTCGAGTAGTACCCTTACATCCACACCTCTCTCATTCGCATAAATTAATTCATTCAGTAGTTGACTGACTCCATTTGTTGAGTCATCCGGGTAATATTTCATCGAGTACATAACAACATGTATATAAACCTCCGCTTCACTAAAACTCGCAAGAACAAAGGATGCATAATCCCTGTCTGAAACTACAATTACTGACCTATCACCATATGGCGGATCTAATAGCTCCTTATTATGGCAAGAAGAAAAAAATACAACTGCAATAATTAACAAAAGATACCCTTTGTTCATTTCTTATCCTCCGCATTTATCCTGTCTGACAGCAATTTTCTATCCTCCATCTTACATCTTTTATCTCTTCAACAGGAGTCTGAGTGACCAAATCCACCATTATTTCGCTCGGTCTTCCCAAGTACATTAACAACTTCGAACTTTACCTGTTCCACAGCTGAAAATACCATCTGAGCAATCCTCATCCCTTTTCTTACCCTGAATACACAATCTCCGTGGTTGATAAGTAATACCTTTATCTCGCCTCTATAATCAGCATCAATTGTTCCTGGAGTATTCAGAAGCGTTACACCATGTCTCAAAGCAATGCCGCTCCTTGGTCTTATCTGAGCCTCAATACCTTCCGGCATTTCTATTGCTATGCCAGTTGGTATCAATGAAAATGCCTTCGCTTCAATATCCATATCAATCACTGAACAAAGATCTGCACCGCTGGAACCACTGGAGACATATTCTGGAATTTCTGCTTCTGGGACAAGTTTCTTAATACGGACTTTGAGTTTTTTCAAAATACTATAAAAGAATAAACACCAGTTCGCCATCCAGGTTAATTCACGTCCAATCTTGAACTTATTCTTGGCTTAATTCTCTTTTGAATTCGTTAATGCCGTTTCACTTCTATATTTCTCAATTCCCATTTTTAGAATTTTCATTGCATCTCTGAGATCCTCACCATTCAAAACAAACGCAATCCTTACTTCATCTTTACCTTTGCCTTTTGATGCATAGAAACCTTCTGCGGGTGCAACCATCGTTGTTTTATTATCAACATCAAATTCTGTAAGCATCCACTTTGTAAAGTCTTCAGCATTATCAACTGGAAGTCTAACAACAGTATAAAAGGCTCCTTCAGGTTTTTGTGTATAAGCACCTTCTATTTTGTTTAATTCCTCAAAGACAATATCCCTTCTTTTTTGATATTCATCCCTCATATCAGAAATGAATTGGTCAATTATTTTGAAACCTGCAATTGCACCATACTGCTCAATTGTAGGCGGGCACAGCCTTGCTTGTCCAAATTTCAGAACACTTCCGATGAATCTTTTGTTTTTCGACACAATAAAACCTATCCTAGCGCCACAAGCACTAAATCTCTTTGATATACTATCCATAATAACCACTCTGTCATCAATATCCATAAGATGAAGCATACTTGTATGAGGTTTATTATCGAATGTGAATTCTCTATAGACTTCATCTGACAGAATGAATAGATTGTGCTCCCTTGCAATTGCTGCAACTATCTCCAGTTCTTCCCTGGAATAAACAGTACCTGTGGGATTATTTGGCGAACAAACAAGTATTGCATTTGTTCTTGCAGTAATTTTTGATTCAATTTCATCCCTTGATGGATATCGAAAACCGTTAAGTAATGATGTTGAAAGAGGTACAATCCTTACACCTGCCATCTCAGCAAATCCATTATAATTTGTATAAAATGGTTCCGGTATTAGAATCTCATCACCTATATCACATGCAACCATAAGTGTGAAAATAATAGCTTCACTTCCACCAGTTGTTATGAAAACATCATCAGGGACTACTTCAATGTTAAATCGTTCAAAATATTCAGCAATAGTCTTTCTTAATTCAAACAACCCCTGTGATGGTCCGTATGGTAGTACATCAGAAGAAAAGCTTTTTACTGCATCGATGATCGCTTTAGGTGTATGAATATCCGGCTGTCCTATGTTAAGGTGGTATATCTTAATTCCTCTCTTTTTTGCAGCTTCTGCAAAAGGAGCAAGCTTCCTTATTGGTGATTCTGGCATTATAACCGCTCTATTTGAAACTCTTGTTCTATCTAAAATCATATTTAACTTCTCTATTCCATTACTAATGCAAAAATAAATAAGAGAGGTTTCAAACCTCTTAACTCTTCATTGAATGAATTACGCCAAAACATGTTTCTTTTGCTTTCAACTCACTATTCTTGGTATTCATTTATCTTCAATAATCTCCAATGTAGACAAAGGAAAATTTATCTTCAACGAGTACATCTTTAACAACATCATTAACCTGTTTTGTTTTCACCTTGTTTATCGAGGAAATGATTTCATCTATCGTTATGCTACTTCTTCTGTAGATTTCATTTCTACCAAGCCTTAACATACGGTTAGAAGTACTCTCCTGTCCAATTAGGAGTTTTGCTTTTAGCCGAACCTTTGCCTCACTAACCATGTTCCTTGTCAAACCTCTCTTTAGTAATTTTTTAAACTCTTTAATAACTGTCATCTTAGCCTTTTCTATTTTCTCAGGTGCACATGCAAAATAAACCCCGAAGATGCCAGCATCGGAGAAAAAATCTACAAAAGAAAAGACCTGGTAAACAAGTGCTTTCTCCTCCCTTATCTTTTGAAAGAGGATTGAACTCATACCATCTCCCAATACTGTATCAAGAATTAAAAGGGGGTATCTTCTTGCGTCATTGTAACTAAATGTTGGAGTTGCCAGAACGAAGTGCGTTTGAAAAAGCCCTTTTTTCTTGAACTTAAAAGAGAAAGGTTTATAGTGATTTTTGGCTGAGGTGAAGAAGAGACTTTTATCATCTCTCTTGGGCTTTGAGCATGGTTTCAAGTATCTTATGAGTTCATCATGCTGCAGATACCCACTGGCAGTAACAACAATTCTTTCCGGAGTATACCATTTCTTAAAATATTCTGATACCTTTTTCCTTGTTAGTCTCTCAACATCCTCCTTTTTACCTAGTACTGAATTTGTTAGTGGATGCCTAAAGAAGGTTTTCTTAAACAAAACATCAAAGATATGCCTGTCAGGTGAGTCCTGTCTATCTATTATCTCTTCAGTTACAACACTAATTTCCTTTTCTATTTCCTTCTTAGGAAAGATTGGATTTATTATGAGGTCTGAAATAACATCCGTTGCCAATTTAAGGTGAGTATTGAGACCCCTTGAATAAAAACAGGTTACTTCTTTCGATGTGAATGCATCGAGTGTTGCTCCCTTACTCTCGAGTGCACTCGCTATTTCCTTTGGACTCCTTCTCTTTGTTCCCTTGAACAGAGTATGTTCAATAAAATGAGAAATCCCCCTTTCATCTTTTTCTTCATTCCTTGAGCCAACCACGATCCAGAAACCTATAGAAATGGAACGAACACCTTCAATACTCTCACTTACTACTGTTATTCCATTTTTAAGTTGGCTTTTTCTGATTTTTTCCATTGGATCTCTGCTTTGTTTGATTCTCTTTCTCTCGTGAATCAGTTGATGATATAACTGCCTTTCTGGACAGATTGATTCTTCCCAGATCATCTATCTCTTTTACCTTAACTGAAATCTTATCTCCTACCTTAACTTCATCTTCAACCTTGGAAACCCTATGATGAGCTAACTGTGATATGTGAACAAGCCCCTCTTTTCCAGGTGAGATCTCTACAAATGCACCGAAGTTGGTAATCCTTGTAACGATACCATCGAAGACAGTCCCTACCTTAATCTCCTGTATAATCACATTGATTTTTAATTTTGCCTTCTCCGCTGATTCAAGGTCAGAAGAAACAATTGAAATCTTCCCATCATCAGAAATTTCTATTTCAGCTCCTGTCTCTTCGATCAACCTTCTTATGGTTCTTCCACCTGGTCCAATAATCTCTCCTATCTTGTCTTTTGGAACAATCATCATTATAACCTTTGGAGCATAATCAGAAAGAGTTTTGCGCGGTTCCTTCAAAGTCTTATCCATTATATCAAGAATATGGTATCTTCCATCCCTGGCTCTGGAAAATGCTTCCTTTATAATATCCATACCGAGACCTGTAATCTTTGTATCAAGTTGAATAGCGGTAATACCACTTCTGCTTCCTGCAACCTTAAAATCCATGTCTCCAAAATGATCTTCATCACCTAAAATATCAGTAAGAAGGCAATATCTTTCTTCCTCTTTAACAAGACCAATTGACACCCCTGCAACCGATGTTTTCACAGGAACACCTGCATCCATTAATGCCAAAGAACTACCACAAATAGCTGCCATTGAGGAAGAACCGTTCGATTCCAGGATATCGGAAACAATTCTTATTGTATAGGGAAAAGACTCTTCAACAGGGAGAATGGGTTCAATCGCTCTTTCTGCAAGTGATCCATGTCCAATCTCTCTTCTTCCAGGACCTCTCAAAGGTCTTGTTTCTCCGACACTGAAAGGTGGAAAATTATAATGAAGCATAAATGTCTTAACACTCTGTCCCTCAAGATCCTCAACTCTCTGCTGGTCTGTCGATGTTCCGAGCGTAACAGCACATAAACTCTGTGTTTGTCCCCTAGTAAAAAGTGCTGAACCATGCACCCTTGGGAGGATACCAACATCACAATAAATAGGTCGTATTTCTTGAATCCCCCTTCCATCAATACGCAATCTACTTTCCTCCATTAACCTTTTCCTCACATTATTCTTCCTTAAGTCATTAATTATATTTTTCACGGTCTGTTGTGTATCAGGAAATTCTGCCTTTATCTCCTCGTAGACCGATTCTTCTAACTTTCTTATAGCTCTATCTCTCTCTGTTTTATCAGTTATGTGATTCATTGTCTCTATTTCACTCTTTGCTAATTCTATAATCTTTTCTTCAAGGCCAGGAAGTAGAGCAGTAGAAGTAACAATTCTTTTTGTTTTACCAGCCTTATCTCTTAATCTTTCCTGCATAGAAATTATGTCCCGTGATACCGGTATCGCAATCTCTATTGCACGAATGATATCGCTTTCGTCAATCTCAGAACATTCTCCTTCAATCATAACAATTGAGTCACCTTTTGTAACAATAACCAAATCCATTCTACTTTCAGCAAGTTGAGAAAAAGTAGGATTTACTATGAATTCACCATTAATGTATCCCATTCTTACTGCACCAATCGGTCCATTAAAAGGTATATCAGAAATTGTAAGTGCAGTACTAGCTCCAATTATTCCAAGAATATCACTGTCATTTTCCTGATCAGCAGAAAGGACCAGAGCTATTACTTGAGTACTACTCAGGAATCTTTTAGGAAAAAGCGGTCTTATGGGTCTATCAATCATCCTTGAAGAAATAACCTCCTTTTCGCGAGGTCTCCCCTCTCTTTTGAAAAAGCCCCCTGGAATTTTTCCTGCAGCATACGTTCTTTCAACATAATTTACAGTTAGAGGAAAAAACTGATTCTCCTCGTTCTCATCCTTTGATGCTACAGCACTTACCAGAACCATTGTGTCACCATAACTAACAACAACAGAACCATCAGCTTGCTTTGCTAATACACCAGTTTCGAAAGATAGTCTACGCCCGCCAACCTCAATACTGTCCTTGTGTAACATTAAACCTCCTGAATATCATCCATGTTATTGTTTATCTGTCAATTAGAAATAACTCCAAAAGAATACTTAAAACCTTTAACCAGACACTCTTTCCTGTTGCGTTAACTCTCAGTATTTGCAACGGGGGGGATTAATTCCTGAACATTTGATGATTTTTGGTCATTTCTAACTATGCCCTTAACCCGAGTTTCTTAATTAGGTCTCGGTAACGATCTTCACCTTTTGTTGAAAGGTACTTTAGAAGCCTTCTCCTTCTACTAACCAGTAATAGAAGTCCTCTTCTTGAATGAATGTCCTTTTTGTGCGTTCTCAAGTGATTTGTTATATCCTTAATCCTTTGTGTTAGAAGAGCAACCTGCACTTCTGGTGAACCTGTATCCCTATCATGAATTTTGAAACCACCGACAATCTTATTCTTTACTTTTGTGTCCAGAGACACTCTGACCTCCTTGTTTAAGCTGAGCATTTTATAATCTTTCTTGCAATTTTTTCATCACCCATAATTTGCTTTTTTAAGTTCTGAACTGAACAAAATCTTCTCTCCTCTCTAATCCTATCTAAAATTTTAACTGTCAGTTTTTTGCCATAAAGATCACCCTTATATCCCATTATATGCACTTCACAGGTAGAATGAAAACCATCAGAAAACGTAGGTCTTTTTCCGAGATATAGCATTGCACCATATTCCTCTCGTTTTAATAAAACTTCAGCAGCATATACACCCGGTTTCGGAAGAACCTTCTTGAGCGAGACAATTCTGAGATTCGCTGTTGGATACGATAGAACTCTTCCCACTCCTTTCCCTCTATCGACTTTTGCTGAAAAAAAATACACCCTTCCCAGCATTCGATTAGCTTTCTTAATATCACCTTGAATAATATAATCTCGTATTCTTGAGCTACTTACAGTGATATTCTCCTCTCTTACCTCCCTTACTTTAAAAAGCTCAATTCCTTTCTCTGCAGAGAAATCCTTAAGTAGGTTTACTCCTCCTCTTCCATCTCTACCAAAATGATGACTCTTACCAACTACAATACAACATGGCTGAAAGTAATCCCAAATTATTTTCAGAAACTTATCTGGTTCAACCATAGAGAATTCATCTGTAAAAGGAATCACACATACACCATCTATTCCATATTCCTGTAAAATTTCAAGTTTCTCATTGATGGTTGTAATTACTTTAAACTTACCTTCGCCAAAGAACTCTTTTGGTAACGGGTCGAAAGTAATGACAACACTCTTCCTACAGTTTTTTGTAGCAAGTTCAAGAAGCTTCTTAATTATTGCTTCGTGACCCTTATGAATTCCATCAAAACTTCCAATTGTAATGAGATTTTCCCAGCCTTTGAATCCACCTTGCTTGAACCCCTTAATAATCCTCATCTAACTGAACAAAACCTGTTTATTTCTGAATCACTCAGATCAATTCGAGATAAATCCTTAATTATCTCTGATATATGTAAAATGTTTTTCTCAACTAAATCTCTATCCATTATATCTTTAATGGTTAATGCTTCTCTTAAGGTCCATTTACCGATATCTGTACGTAGCAAAGAAAAGAGGGTTGCACAAGAACCTAACTTTTTCCCAAGGTCCCTTGCTATCGCTCTTATATATGTACCTTTTGAGCACTCAACCAGTATTTTTAAAAACGGGTGAGAATAGTATATTATATCAATCTTGGTTATTGTGACTATTCTCTCTTTCAATATAAAATCCTCCCCTCTTCTTGCAAGAGAGTAGGCTCTTTTACCCTTATATTTAACTGCAGAGAACTTAGGAGGAATCTGTTTTGTTCTTCCTTTGAAAGTTTCTATTACTTCTTTCATGGTATCAGCAGGTACAGGTGAGACATCCTTTTCTAATATTACATCACCAGATATATCATCTGTATCTGTTGAAACACCCAAAAGAATCCTTGCAACATATTTTTTCTTTTGTTCCTGTAGAAACCTAATAGCCTTTGTCGCTCTACCAAAAGCAACCAAGAGCAACCCCATTGCATCAGGGTCAAGGGTTCCTGCATGTCCAATCTTCCTCACACCGGTTATTTTCCTCAATAATTTTATAATATGAAAAGAGGTTGGTCCTTTTGGTTTATTTACTAAAAGTAAACCTTCCATGTCAAAAAGTGTACGAGATAGAAAACCTGTAGTTACTGGTAGGAAACTCATAAAGCTCATTATCTACGCCGATATCAAACCTAAGATTCTTAAATTCAATTCCGCCGCCATAAGTTAAACCTCTCCTCTCACCTGCTGCATCTAAAAAATAACCAATCCTTCCGGTTAAAAGGTCAAAATAAGTATATTCCATACCCATAGATTTCCATGTATCTTCATTCTCTTTTGCTATATCTGCACTCCAGTTAACAACAATTTTTGTAACATCAAAAACAAAATTTAGTTTGTTCAACTTTGTGTTGAAAAGTTTGTAGGCAATACCAAGCCTGATGGTTCTCGGGAGTGGATCCTTCTGACCACTTGAGGCATACTGAATGGGAGGTCCAATATTCTGAAGTGCTCCACCCAAATTTAAACCCCGTATTGGTGTATGATATAGCACGCCAATGTCAACAGCCCAACTCATTCCTGTCCCTCCTCGCATGTGAAGTACCTTTTCTACTATTTCAGGAGGAGCAAGATAACTATATATAAACTTCACACCAACTCCAAGCCCTAAGAATGGAGTAATTTTCGTAGCATAAGCTAAGGAAAATGAAATATCAAATGTTCTGAATTTCCCAACCGTATTATTGAACTCATCCACGGCTTCTGTCTCACCTGTTGTAAGATAGATTATATTCCCACCAACAGTTCCCCAATCTTCTACTGGTTTGACAAAGGAAACAACATCATAGTACATCTCAGGATATAAACCGGGGAGCCAATTTGCATGCATAAGATAGAAGTTCGGTGAATCTATAAATGCCATACCTGCCTGATTATAATATGTTGCAAGGGCATCGTCCGCTAATCCAGTAAATGCCCCTCCCATTCCTGTATGTCTCGAACCTGGATATATTGTTAGGAATATCGCTCCTGCTTCAGATGCAAATCCATATAACTGAACTATAGATATTGCAAAAACGATTATGACCAGTATTCCTATGTTTATTAACTTTTTCATCATCTCCTCCTGTTTAATCTCATTATGTAATAATAACAACTAAATCCAAAAATGTCAAGCAAAAAATGAATGCTATAATTCCAGTGTCCTTGCTTAAATGTAGACAGAAAATGGACTATCTGTTTTTTCTAAATTAAACCAATAGTTAAACTTTCAAAGGCTAAATACAAGTTTTTAGCGAGCTATTGCAATTTTTCCTATATATTCGGCTTTACTCCCATCTCGGAAACCATCATCTTCAACAGTTACTCTTGCTTTAATTTTATAGAAATAGACACCATTTGCAACCATGTCACCATCAGCATCTCTTCCATCCCAGAGTATTCTATTGAAACCAGGTTCGCAAACAACATCTTTTTGATAAATAGTTCTCCCTGTTACTGTGAAAAGAGTGAGTGTAATGAAACTCCTATGACTGAGATTGAAGGTAAAATATGTAAATTCCTTAAATGGATTAGGGAAGTTATACACATCGCTTAGAGCAAATTTCTCTCCACTGAAGACACCTAAGTTTAGAACCTTTATGGCGTAGTTCCCAGCATTGTCATAACAGAAAATTTCTAGCTTGACAGTCTTCATTATTGTATCAAGTGCAAGGTTGTTTCTGAAAGAACCCTTTGTCGAACTATTAATATCATAGAAGAAATAATCGTTCATCTTTGTTGTATAAGCATAGTCCTCATTAATTGTAAGGTATATTGATCTACCTTCTCTCCCCGATATATCAATCCCACTGCTATCTTCCAGTATACCCAGAATCTCAGCATTACTTGGAATTATCATATTATCCTCAAGAAGTTTCCCACTGTGATAGACATCAATTATTGGTGGAATTGTATCACTTAATAGTGTATCATCAATTCCTGTTGTAAGGGAACCAAATGACTTTCTGCCATCTCTCACATCATCCCAGATATACAAATTTATTTTTCCTGTACTTCCTGTATCAAGATCAGTAGGAACATAGAACTTCGCACATATTTTCCCGTTTGTAATGCTAAAGATACCTTCAAAAATAGAATTACCAGGAATTGTGTATCTGATAGTATCCGGAGGTGTACGCGGAACATGATGGGCTCTGTTCTTTATTGGGTCATAAGCAGAAACAAATAGATATCCATCAAATCCCGGTTCGTCTGTCGTACCATCAATCCTTATCTCTTTCCCGCCCATTAGAATGTTTTCTCCACTTGGAAGGGTTTCGCAAGTGATTGTTGCTTGAAAACCAATTGTATCTGGGAAAAGAGGTGTTGCAGGATCTCCAAATAGTGCATACTTCTTTCCAAAATTTATGTTATTCTTTGAAAGAAGGACTACATCACCGATTCCAGATTTTCGGTTCCCGAATACATTAATAACCAATTCACTACCAAATATGGTAATGTAAGGAAAACCTGATGTTCTTGTACAGGCAAGAGTAGCAATTGCACCCCTTTTGGCCTTTTTCTGTAAAAGATCTCCAATGCTTTCCTCCTCAGGTCTATCAAAATCTCCCACACTACAGGAACCAAAATAGAAGAAAGGTCCTCTATAATCATTCAAAAGCCCACCAACATCACTTCTGTAGAAGATTCCTTCATGAGTTAGCTGGCTGAGATTTCCATGTCCAAGAAAAATCCCAAGTAGACCTCCCCTTCCGAAAGTTCGCTTGAATGCTTTATTAGCATTCGGTTTTGCGCCTGGTTGCCCTGGATTTTCACCGGGATATTCAGTTAGGTACACCTTTTCAAGATCAAATTGATACGGAACGCTTTTTGATATTTCTTCACATCCAGAAACATGAAATGGATAAAGACCATCAATTCCACCGAAATCGAATTCATCATCGGCAAGCAAAATGACCTTATTCTTCCAGACACCAAGATTATTTCTTTCATAGTTAATAATCTTATCAACCACATCTCCTGCTTCTTGTTCGTTTTTGACAGTTAATCTGCCAATAGGAATATCACACAAGAGGTCACCTGTAAAATCCGTAAAATAGTCTTCGTAAACGGGGTTGTTATTCATCAACTCTTGAAAATGTGTATAATCTCCTGTTTCGTGGACAGGTATAAAGTTCTTTGGTTCTGGACTCCCGAGAAGATTTTTATAATCGTAAGAGCCCCCTCCAAAAAGCAATACGTACCCGGGGGGAATTTGCCAGAAATTTGATGCATAATAGAGGAAATTCCTAATTGCTACTGGATCAGCAAGTCCCCAACTGAAATTATCATATATCTCGTCTATCATTACTATTTTGATAATAGGATTTTGAATATCCAGAAGGTGCTCCTTCCTCCAATCACGCAACATTAATGCCGCATAGTAGAATTTTTCATGGGTAATCATAATATAATCAACTTTATCCATCGTTCTCAACGAGAAAGGGTTTGCTTCAGTAAGGCTTAAAGGCGTCTTAAAAACCTTTGTTGCTACGAATTCCTTTTTCTCATCCTGAGGAACAAATATTTGAAATTTTATAGAGCCGTAATTCGATGTTCCTCCTGTAATTCTTTTTGGTTCAAATGGCAAACTAACATCGAAGATATAGGGTAACTCAGAAAAGCCATAAAGGTTAAACTCATAAATTGTGTCATATGGTGCATTTTCCTTAATGGAGAATTCAAGTTCGTTGTTTGAAGCCTTGTAATTCTTGTAAAATGAAATCTCAAAATAATCACTGTATATAATATCACCACCACCACTCTTATGGCTCCTTAAGGTAATTGTATTATCTCCAGAAGAAAGATTAGTTCCTCCACTAATCCATGTAAAGGGTTCATTAGTATCCGTACCGCTCCAGCATGTATCAGAGAATGGAATACTGTTCATCTGAAGTTCAATACAGTGGGTCTCTGTGGTTGCACCATATACAGCTGTAAATAGTTCAAAACTGTCTGTATAAAGGTTTTCAACAGAAAAAGAATAATCACGTGAGAGAGAACTTAGATTTGTTGGAAGAATAATCTCTTCCCAAACCCAACTAAATCCTGATTTTCCAGGGCATTGGTAATTCTTCTCAATATGTAAGGTTTTCTTAAAACATGAAGGGGTGTACGGATCATTAGAGGAAGGTGCCCCATTAATTACATCCATCCTTTTTCCTTCCTCATCCCCCCAGGTTAGCCAGTATACATTACTATCTGTAAACGGGTTGTAGTACAGTGGGACGTCACTGCTTACTGAACACCTCTCCCACCCTGTAAGAGAGAGACCATAGAAAAGAATATAATCATTGCTGTCAAAGTTCCCATCCTCTTCCCCGTAAATGAATATTGGAATCTGATATGGAATAGTATCATTTTCTCCAGGTAAGTTTGTTAGCTCGGAGACCTGTACTGAACTTCCTCCATTGTATACTCTTATTGTTCGAGGATCTATATTATCAGGATTAATGTTATTATTTCTAAGGTAGTCGTAACCAATTTTATATATACCACTCTCACAGACCTTTATTTTATACCACGGTGTGTAGTTGAGCGAGGTTCCCATACTCGTTCCTTTTTTTCTCCTCCATGACCTTCCTTCTTCGTAGTTAATAAGAATATCCTTTAATCTTCTCTCAGTAGGGACACCAAGAAACCTATATTCTCCTTTTTTTCTATCTCCATCAACGAAATCAATTCTTATTCTCATCGAATTACTCAGTATTAATTCATTTGAATAGGGATTAAACTGAAAGGGATAGATAGCGATCTTAACAATCCTTTGATGAAAAAGGATTTTGTCAGATAGAACTTCAAAGTCTTTACCCGGGAAATATGAATTTTGTTTATAAATAACTGGGTCTTCGTTAATTATCTGCTCCTTCCAAGGCATTTCAGAAATAGGAATAATCCTTGTATTCTCTAGTATTTGCTTTCCTTTTTTTTCAATATACACCTTTATACCCTGTGTATTTAAAGGAAGTGCGAAAGAAACATATTTAACAGGTAAAGCAGGTCTGCCAGTATCACCTATCAATCCCATACCAGCTATGTTTATAACCTTATACGCTCTGTTGTTAATTAAGACTGAGGAAATATTGTAAGCTGGCAATTCTAAATCAAATGTTATCCCTGAATCTCGAGAGCTGAGCACTGTTATATCTCTCGCGAAAACTGAAGTAACGATAAATATAAATAGGGTACAGGTAATCAGTTTTTTCATTACTACCTCATTTGTTATTGTTTGTGGGGTCTCCTATTCCTTCCCATATCACCTTGGTGTATTCTTACTGCTATATTTTCTCTGCCTTATCTATGAGCATAATAGGTATATCATCCTTTATTGCGTACGCAAGTTGACATTTTCTGCATATTAACTTCTTATTCTTTTCATCATATTCAAGGTCACCCTTGCACTTTGGACATGCAAGGATATCAAGCAACTTCTTATCCATTACTCCTCCTTATTTAACAACTCGAAGCTATAATCGTTCTGCAAAGGTTCCGTCTTAAGCTTTGAAAATATAATTGCTGATTCCTCTCCGTCTATTCCTTTAACAACAGGTATTTTGTTCTCCAAAACCCATGTGTCTCTTACAAATGATATAAATACTGCTGTGTTGTCAACTACAACTACTACTGGTTTTTCTATGTGTTCCTCAATAATCTTCTTGAGACTCTCTATTCTTTGTGATTTTACATGGGTATAGATTGAGAACTTTCCTAAAACATCATTTTTAATATCAAACGACTGTAATTCATTCCTGGATAAAATTTTCCTAATGGCAATGATAGGTTTGGTTACTACGCCTCTCTCAAAGAAAAGTCGAGCCCCATCACCATATTTTTCAATAACAAGGTTGCTATCCTCTCTCAATTCAAAAATCGGCTCTTTCGGCCAGGCACCTATGAAAAACTCTATATCTCCTCTCATAACAATACGTTTTATTATTGAATCAGAGAGATTTTCCGCGTTGACAGAAAAAATTACATCTCCATTTTTTTCCGATTTCGCTTGAGGTTTTTCGTAACCAAGGAAGAGAAATCTATCAATTATTAAATCAATATCTTTCTTAGCATTTTGGATTCCACTTATCCTTATCTTCTGAGCTCTAAAGGGAACATTTATGTTGGCAAAACTATTAAATCCTGACAGACTCATATCCCAGTTTATTATGTCTTTTTCTGATGAAACCTTTACCCTTATTGGCAAATTTTCCTTTTCGGAAATCCATAAGTAACCAACTGCTTTTGATTCCTCAGCGGGATCAATAAAATAGACGTTTGGTTTAAAACGGAAGAGGTAACACCTGTCTCTATTATAAGTGTCAAATCTCTCAAACTTAAACTCACCAAAGGAGAGGATGAGTTTAAGTTGTTCAAGTGGGTTAGGAAAAGAACTCTCAGTTCCACCTTCCCAGGTTTTAGTTTCTTTGTTGTAGGTATATTCCTTTCCTTCTATTGAGTATACATTAATTTTATCTTCTATCTTACCAGTTCTCCATTCCCCATTTATAAAGATCCTGTCCGGTAAACTCACTTTCCCTTGAAGTTCTGCCTTCAGTTCAGGCATCAACCCAGTCTTTTTCCTCCTGAATTTCCACTCAAATGAAAAACCCAAAACGGAATCGATTCTTGCTACAGAAGAAAAAGCTAAATCTTCACCAGGAATAACTTCGTTCTTCCTTTTAGCATACTTTGGTGAGCAACCAGAAAGGATATAAGAAATTATAATTAGTGAAAGGAAAACCTTACTAACTTTTCGAGAGATTCTTTTAAAATCTATCTCTTTCCTACAACTCCTCTTCATTCAAGTATTATATTAATTCAAAATCGTTGAAAAGTCAAATGAAAAAATTTACTTATCTGCTTAAGGAATCAGCTATCGGGGTCAGACCCCTGGTTACGTGCATACATGCAGGGGTCTGACCCCTTTCTCGCACTACTGCCTGAATCACAGTAGTAATCTCTTAATTCTCTTGACAACCTATTTTCTCTGTGGTATATCTTTCAAAGTTTAATAGGCGGCGTAGCTCAGTAGGTTAGAGCAGCGGAATCATAATCCGCGTGTCAGGGGTTCGACTCCCTTCGCCGCCATACTAACTGAAAGAATGACCGAAGACCGAAGACCGTTGACCGAACACCACAATCTGCAGATATCATAGGAACATA
>SDBS01002716.1_pt1 | contig 17564 bp, 19 predicted proteins | sample 2277091 | NCBI WGS metagenome assembly SDBS01 (sample SAMN10404972, study PRJNA504765) | marine sediment metagenome | isolation source: marine sediment core GS10_PC15, 163 cmbsf | place: Arctic Ocean: Southern Knipovich Ridge | collected 2010 | reverse complement strand
CCAAATTAGTAGCTTTCTCCATGTAATATGTGCATGTTACAAGGTTATATGTAAGGGTGTGATATGTAGGTGATACGAAAAAAAGATATAGGAAGCATTCTAGCTTAACTTAATAATATTGAGTTTTAATTATTTTCCTAATGAATTTTATCAATCTTAAAGGAGTATAAAGGCTATGCCAGAAAAATCAATTCATTTACCTATTGTGTTTCATTTTCATCAACCAGTTGATAACTTCCCATGGGTATTTGAAGATGTTTATAAAAAATCATATGAACCCTTAATTGATAATATTTTCTTATTTCCTGATATCAAAGTAACATTACACTTTTCAGGGAATTTATTAGAATGGCTTTTAAATTATAAGCCAGAGCTTATAGAAAAATTAAAAATTATGGCAAAGAGAAATCAAATAGAGATTATTGGGGGAGGATATTATGAACCAATGTTTGCTATTATTCCTTATCGCGATAAAATAGCCCAAATGAAAAAATTATCCAAATTGATCAAAACTGAATTTGGATTGGAAGTAAAAGGGGCTTGGTTATCGGAGAGAGTTTGGGAGCCAAACTATCCCTCATTTTTGAGTGATGCTGGTCTTAAATATGTTATTGTTGATGATAATCATTTTCGCTCCACTGGAATTACAGAAGAAGAAACATTTTATTCATATAATACTGAAGATGAAGGAAAAACATTGCGTATTTTTCCGATTATCGAAGAATTGAGGTATTTGACTCCTTGGAAACCAACATATTATTCTGTAGATTATTTACGTAAGATGGCAGATAAAAATGGTGATAGAGTCGCACTATTAATATCGGATGCTGAAAAAATGGGTGTATGGGGAACAACTCACCAAATCTGTTATATAGAGGGTCAAGGACATCAGGATGGGGATAATGGAAAGCCATTTATTCCTGCTTTTTTCGAACAAATTAGAAATAATTCTTGGCTTATATCTATTACGCTTACAGAATATATGGCAATATACCCCGCAAGGAATTTAATATACCTTCCAACTGCAAGTTATGATAAAATGGAAGAATGGGTGTTACCTACTCAAATTCGTAAAAATTTTGAAAGAATAAGGGAATCAATAAAAGAAGATGATCAAAAGAAGGAAACCTATCAATTCTTGAAAGGAGGTTTTTGGAGATACTTTCTCGTAAAATATCCTGAATCGAATAATATGCATAAAAAAATGCTTCATGTCAGAAACAAGCTTATACACACTGAAGAAAATTTACTAAAACTTGAAGAAGAAAATCTGGTCTCAATAATATTAAAAAAAATAGATGAAGCTTGGGATGAAATATACAAATCTCAATGTAATGATTGTTATTGGCATGGTCTATTTGGTGGTGTATATTTACAATTTTTAAGGTTTTCTGTTTATACACATCTAATAAATGCCGAGAAAATTATTGATGAAATAAATATCCTAATCAATCCTAAATTAAGATCTTACATTTATATTACACCTATTGATTTCTATAAGGATAGCAAAACTGAATATCTAATTGAATCAGATATTTTTAACATCTATATTAATCCAAGTGATGGTGGAACTATATTTGAATTAGATTATAAACCTAAATCTTATAATTTACTAAATACCTTAACACGCTGGCCAGAAGCTTACCATGAAAGCGAGAAACTCGAAACAAAAGAAATACTTGTTGATCGATATCGAAGAAGCTTATTGCGCCTTAGATTTTTGCATAAAGATGTAACTATTGATGAAATTCAAGCAGATCAGTATTTTGAGTTTGGAGACTTTACTAACAATAGTTTTAGGGTTACAAGTAGTGAAAAAGAAGGTAAAATAGCAATATTAGAGATGGAAAAGACTGGAAGTATTAAAGATCCAGAAACCGAGACAAGAATCCCCGTAAGAGTTAATAAAGATATATATGTAGAAGATTATGAAATTGAAGTTGTTATAAGAATTAGTTTTGAGAAAACCCCTGAAAACGAAGAGACATTAGACCACATTATCAAAGATTTAAATGTGGCTATTGACATTCCCTTCTTCTTTAACGGAGACCCAAATAAATTTCAATGGGAAAGTGACCAAGTAGATTTTAAGGATGAGAAAGAAAAGAATTTACTAGAACCATTTCAATATTTCGGCTCAAATTTTAAAGCTTATGATGAAGCATATGATTTACGCTTTGAAATTAATATTTCAAACAAATTTAATTCAATTAAAATTATCAAGTTTCCAATTATCGCATATGTTTTCACAGATGAGGGCTATAAAAATATTTTTCAAGGAATAAATGTTATTCCTCTTTTTAAACTTGACAAAAGTTTAGAATTTCATCTTAAAATAACCTTCTTTTAATATTTATATTTTTGTAAAAACCGATATTGTGTTATATCCACAAGAATTTTGTCGAATTTAGCTAACCTTTAAATATATCAAAGTTCTAATAACATCTAAAAAACATAAAATATTATTGTGGTTTTGGAAGTTATGGATTTATATAATAATGGTAAGAGAAATAGCTGGACTTATAATAAATCACTAAAACATAATATAGAAAACAATGAGTTTGTTAAAAAAATTCGAAAAAAATTGATAAAAGATAAGTGGACAAAACGTTTTAATCAATAATCCTTATTTTCTGAATCCTCAGATTCTAACCCTTATTTCCCAATAATCCTAAGATTATTTTATAAATTTTATATCAGGAATCTGTGTGCCCTTAAAAAATTCATACAGTCTAATTTTTAGATTATTATTGCCTAAATGTGCTAAAGTTGATATTGTATTGAAATTGTAATTCTGTCATTAAAATATCTAATACTTCAAATTTTTCATCTTCTTTCTCAAATTTAACATTTTTTTGGCTTCAATTAGCAAAAAGATTAACTTAATCTTCTTTTGATAAAATATCCTTATGTTTCTGTAGTTTTTTCTTTCTTTTCATTATACTTTATTCTAGTTTTAAATCAGTAACAATAAATAAAAATAAAAAAAAGAATTTGAATTAGGAGAAAAAGCCCATAATGAAACTTAATCCCGATTGGTAAGGAGATATAGTACAAATAAACAGTGTAAAAAATAAAGTATTAACGAGTGCCCCAGGTATTATACTCCCACTTTTTTTATATATCTGACACATTCAAGCAAAAATAAGTTATTTATTTTTATTATATTCTTTATTTTTTAGCAGCATGTCGTTGTAGTATCTTAACGCTTCTTCTGAGAATACTTTGGCCTTCTCATTTGGTCCACGCTCCATTAATCGGATTAAATTTTCCGATTCTTCATTGGTTAAAGTGATATCCGTGAATTCTGAAGAATTGATGCAAAAATCAATTTTATCCTTATTTATAGCTCGTTCTTTTGTTTTTTCTACCATTTAACTCTCCAATAAGAATTATACTTTTATTCGTTCTATAAAATATATAATGATTGTTCCTTAAATCTTTATTTTGTCTTAAACGTGTAATCGATTTATAACTTATATTTTTTTCATTTATTTATCTTTTCTAACGCTGTGCCAATGTTTTTGGCATAGTTTAATATTTCAAACAAAAGACTTGATCAAAGATGAGTAAGACTAAATTTAAATACCCATCTTTAGAAAAACCTTTTTAAACGAAATTTCTTGATGGTTCAGAACAAATTGAAAGTGAAAAGGAGATTCTGGACTCATTGTCCCTTCATTATCTATATCTTTATAACAATAATTTGTTATTACATGAAAAAATTTTTCTTGGAAGAAGTTTTTTATTAAGTGAAATGACAGCAGAATCAGATATAAAGAAAGTTAAAAGTTTACAGAAAGAAAACGATCAACTAAGGCGCGTGTTAGAAAGCATGAAGAATAGCCCCTTAATAGTTGGGCATGTTCAAAAGGTTTTAAAAGACGGGCGCGTAATCGTATCTCATGTGCCCGGAAATCAACTTTTAATTCCTCACCGTCCAGACCTAAAGCCTGAGCCCGGAGATACGGTCTCTTTACATAGTCAAAGCTTTGTCATAATTGAAATCCTCTCGAAGAATATTGGAGGTAGAGTTGCTTCAATGGAATTGATTGAAGTGCCGAAGGTTTCATTTGAGGATATTGGGGGGTTAGACGACCAGATCGAGGCAATTCGAGAAGTAATTGAACTACCATTATTAGAACCAGAATTATTTAAGGTAATTGGAATTGATCCACCCTCAGGTGCGCTTTTATCTGGCCCACCTGGAACGGGAAAGACATTATTAGCAAAAGCAATAGCCAATTCAACTAACGCTAGGTTCATCCATTTAGTAGGGTCTGACCTTGTTCAAAAGTTCATTGGAGAGGGGTCCAGAATGGTAAGAGAGGTGTTTACATTAGCTAAAGTAAATACTCCATCGATAATCTTTATAGATGAAATTGACGCAATTGCTATTAAACGGACTAGTGAAGTATATAAAGGAGATAGAGAGGTACAAAGGACGTTTATGCAGTTGCTGTCAGAGTTAGACGGTTTTGCGAATACCCAAGGAATCATGTTCTTAGCAGCGACTAATAGAGAAGACGTGTTGGATCCCGCAATCTTGCGTCCCGGCCGATTTGATAGAATTATTAGGTTCAATCTACCGAATGAAGAGGCTCGATTAATGATTTTAAAAATCCACACAAGAAAAATGAATTTGAAAGATGTAAACTTTAAAAACTTGGCAAAGAAAACAGAAGGTTTAAGTGGAGCGCATATTAAAGCATTGGTTACTGAAGCGGGTATTAAGTGCCTTAGAGAGAGAAAGACTCAAATTACGAATAAGCATTTTGAAAGGGCATTGTCAGAATTTCTTGATAAAGAGCATAATGTTAAGGAATATATCTATTCATGAACATGACTGATTAGATCATGGGAGTAAAATTATAAGAAATCATTAATCACAAAAAGATCTTAAATAATAAAATCTATTGAAGAAAAAAGAGAAATCTAAGAATTCGTGAATGAACTAAACCAACAATTTTTTAAGAATCATCAAACCCGTATTTTCCTAGTAGGGGAACGAACCGTACGCCTGTTAATTTTTTTTTTTCGAATTCCGGACCTTTTTTTTTAATAATATATAAATTTTGACCAAAACTCTTAGATCCTGTTGGAATGCAAAGAATACCGCCATCAATTAATTGTTCTCGTAAGGCTGGAGGAACTTTCTTAGGTGAAGCAGCAGTGACTAGAATCTTATCAAATGGAGCTTCTTGTGAATATCCTAAAGTCCCATCTGCATGAATTACAGTAACCCTATTTTCATATCCTGTTTCTCTAAGGCTAACTTTAGCATTTTTAACTAGATCTTTATGGCGTTCAATTGTAAATACATGACCAGGTTTTTTTGAGTTTTTCGGTGCAACTATCTCTGCACATAGAGCAGCATGATATCCAGATCCTGTTCCAATTTCTAATACCTTATCTCCTTCTTTGAGCTCAAGATATTCACACATCATAGCATTCATATGAGGGGCACTAATAGTTTGTCCCATACCTATTGATAAAGGAGAATCCATATATGCACTCGATTCAGCATCTTTAGGTAGGAATTTATGTCTGGGAACAGTCAACATTGCTTTCAATACGCTCGGCTTTGTTAACAATCCTCGACCTTTAAGTCTTTCAACTAACTTTTTTCTCTTTTCTTCGAAATTCATCCTAAGTTTAACATTTTATTTGCTTGTTTTAGAACACTCTTCAAAAAATCTTCGAAAGATATAAATTTTATCATTGATTTCGCATTTATCAATACGTAAATTAATCTTTACTGGATCAGAATGCCTTTTGCGAACAATACTTTTAATTTTCTTCCCTTTAAAAATCATTTTTTTAATGGTTTCAATTTGGTATGTTTTTTCACCAATAATAATGAATTCATCTCCTACTTTTATAGGAACATCTAAGCTCTCGAGTAGCACATTAGCAGATTTACTACTTTCATCGAATGATAAAATTTTTCCAAGATAACGTTTTTTGTAAGGAGAAATGTTTCCTCTTTTTTTTAGTTCAATATCTTCAATTGTTGGCCGATGAAAATAAAATCCTGTGTGAAATCCGCGATTATATACTTTTGATAAACGTTCTAACCACTTTTTAATTTTTGCTTTAGTATAAGTTTTATTAAAGTAACTCACTATTGCTTCGTGATAACATTCAGCAACTGTTTTAACATATATGGGATCTTTCATTCTTCCTTCTATTTTAAAAGCATCTATATTAGCATCAATTAATTCAGGGATGTATTCAATCATACAAAGATCCTTTGTATTTAAAAACATTTCACCATTGTAGATGAATTCATTATTTTCATCATCAATTACTCTCCATTCTCTTCGACATGGTTGAATGCAGTTTCCACGATTTGCTGAGTAGTCTTGAGATTCACAAACTTCAGCAGAGAAATAGCATCTCCCTGAAATTGAAGTACACATTGAACCATGAATAAAACATTCAATTTTAGCTTTTGTTAAAAGGTGCTTTATAAGTTTAATTTGTTGTATTGATAATTCCCTCGCTAATATAATTCTTTCTGCTCTCAGATCTTCATAAAATTTAGCCGCTTCAATATTTGATACATTTGCTTGAGTTGAAACATGAAATTCCATATTATTTCTTTTTGCGATTCTTATTGCGGCAAGATCGTGAGCAATAATCGCATCAATTCCAGACTCTTTTGCCTCTAATATTAAATTTTCTAAATCTTGCAATTCTGAATCGTAAATTAAAATATTTGTTGCCAGATAAGCTCTTATGGGTGGTTCTTGACTATGACAAAAATCTACTATTTGTTTAAAGTCTTTTCGGTCAAAATTCTTTGCTTTTGCCCTCATATTATAACGTGTCACGCCAAAATACACAGAATCCGTTATATTACTTATTATTTTTAATGAATTCCAATCTTGAGTTGGAGCAAGTAGTTCTGGGCGTTTACCCAATTTATGACTCATCATTCTTTTTCTTAAAATTAATAGCTTTCTTAATATTATTGAAGAATAATGTTATAATTATATTATTTTTTGAGGTGTGATGATGAAAGTCGTATTATTTAATGGAAGCCCTCGTAAAGAAGGAAATACATTCCACTGTTTAAATACAGTTATGGAAGAATTAAAGGGTGCTGGAATAGAATGTGATTATGTATGGATTGGAATGGAAAAATTGCAAGGTTGTACAGCCTGTAATCTATGTATTGAAAATGATGATCAAGTATGTGTATTATCAGGAGATAAAATGAATGAATATATTCAAAAGATGCTTGAAGCAGATGGAATCATTATAGGTTCTCCCACTTATTACTCAAATATGACTACAAGCACTAAAGCTCTGATTGAACGAGCGGGATTTGCTACTAGAGGGCATTTAAAATATAAGGTTGGTGCTTCTGTCGTTGCTGTCAGACGTGCGGGTGCAAATCATGTCTTTTCAAGCATAAATTATTTCTTCCTAATCAAAGAAATGGTCGTAGTTGGCAGTAGTTACTGGAATTTGGGTATTGGAAGAGGACCAGGAGAAGTGTTGGATGATGAAGAAGGTATTAAAACATTTAAGAATTTAGGTAAAAATTTTGCCTATATACTTAAGAAACTCAAATCTTAATATTTCTTTAAATTTTTGAGTAGAACAATCTTAATCAAAAACCATGAGTATTAATCTACACCAAGCATCAAACGGAGCAGTTATTGGAGTATGGGATTTCACAGAAAAACCAACGTTTCTAGTTAAATTATTCTTATTTGAAATTATTGAAGAAAATCTTAAAAAACAGATATTTAGGAAAGTTCAATAAATATGTGCTTTTTATTTTGATAAGAAGGTTCAAATTAAAGAGTGTGATATGATGGAACCTTTAACAAAAAGACCGGTGCGAAACTTTCGCAATTACTCTAAAAAATGTTAAAAGAATGCCTAATATTTTATCAACCAAGAACCAAAAAAATTAAAAAAAAAAAAAATTGAAATTGTAATTAACCTTTCTCTTTCTTCCTGGTTAAATAATAAATCACTACTGCAATTACCATAGGAATACCAATGATAATTCCTATCCACATCATTGCAAACAGATATGCATAAAGAAAATAACTGTATTCCAAAAGACCAAATCTTGTATTCCAGTTACCATCAATAGCAACTAAGATGCAGACCACTATAAATATGAAGAATGAAAAACCACCACTTCCCTGATATTTCTTATTTTGGCTTTTCTTACCCTTTTTTAACTTTTTATCTGCATCTAAACTCTTGAATTCTTCCTTTGTCTCGTCAGATAAATTTGTCCACCATAAGTATCCAAATATTCCCAAAAAAGCAATTAGTGGAATTCCAACAAATAAAAGTTCCCATAATATCGACTGAATAAGAAATCCAATAACATAGTTTAACGTCCACTGATCAAAGGTCCAACTTCCTTGTCCTCCTAATGGAGATGTCTCTATATACCAGACCATAACTAAAATAAAGCCAATAAAAGCTAGGATCATTGCCACAATAAATGCTGAAAATGCTTTCCTATTTTTTCTAAGTAACTTTTTCCATTGATATTTTTCTTTCTCTCCTTCATTATTTGCCATTATTATAACCAATAATTTTTAAATTGATGTTTTTTTTTTAATATTAAAAAATTAGGGTGAAGTAATATATAAACTATCTTAGAATATTATATTAATCTGAAACTAGTATATTTGTTAATAATTCTTTAAATATCATAGAATATTTGTAAGATATGATTTTTTTCAAATTATATTTCACATTAAAATAATCATTATATAAAGGTGAGAATGTTATTGCGGTAACTTACATGCGAAGATTAGAGCTAGAACCCGAAACATATGAATCTAAATTTACAGCTCTGACAAAAGGAGTAAATCTTAAAGTTAAAGACTGGATTTTGGAACGGGTCGCAACATCTGAAACTATCTTAGAGATTGGGTGTGGTACTGGTACTCTCGCAGCAAGAATGGCATTAAAAGGAAATGATGTGCTTGCGATTGATAAAAATCTACAGATGATTAATGCTGCTATGAAGAATTACCCAACTAAAACAAAAGTAAAACTTTTATATCAAATAGGAACCATTGCTGATCTTCCTGTTGAAGATGGATCTAAAGATACAATTGTTAGTACTTTCATGTTATCAGAGCTTAGGCCATTAGAACAGCAAATCTTTCTTAGAAACGCATGGAAAGCACTGAATCCAAATGGACGTGTAATTGTCGGAGCTGAATTTGTCCCTTCTGGATTTTGGAAGCTGTTATTTAAAATAAAACGATGGTGGTATAAAAAAAAATTAAGAAGACTTCGATTAGAAAGCACTTTTCTAGTTAACCAATTTTTTAACTACTTAGGACCTATAGGTTTTAAAATTGTTGCAGAAAAGAAGTGGAAACATGGATCCATTCAAGCGTTTGAATTAGCAAAAATTCAAGAAAAAGGAATGAAAAGTCCTGGATATTTTCGCCCTAAACCAAGAAAATTTAAAGGTTTAAGTGCTCAAATGAAAATATATCGATGCATTTTTACAGGACAATGCGATCATGTTCCAATTGAGCCAGGAATTTATCAATCCGGTCAACCTAATGAAAATTCACCTATTATAGTGACAGCTAATTATAGTTTTACTTACATTAAAGTAATGCGAGCCCTTAAAGAAATAGATGCATGGGTATTATGTGTCGATTCCAAAGGAATAAATGTATGGTGTGCAGCACGGGGAAACAATTTTGGTAATAAACAAGTAATTGAAGCTGTTGAAGCGACCGGTATTGCTACATTAACAAGTAAAAAAACTCTAATCCTACCTCAACTTTCCGCTGGCGGAGTGGCTGCTCCTTTAATTTCCAGTGAAGCACCAAATTTTCCATTTAGAATATTATTTGGTCCAGTTTGGGCTAAACATCTCCCTCAATTTTTGAAAGAACGACCTGCTCGAAAACCCGATAAAATGAAATTAGCTAGATTTACTAGTTCCCATCGATTACGCGCTGGAATAACACATACAACATTCTTATTACGAAAAATTTTTTTATGGCCAAGTATTGCCTTATGTTTAGTATTACTAGGATTATCATTTATCAATACTATATGGATTAGTAAATTGTGGAGGGTAGGAGAAATTTGGCTCTGGATTGTTCTAACTAATGCGTTAATAGCTGGGTTATTCCCGATTACAAATTTCACGCGAAAATTTATCTATAAAGGTATAATTTTTGGAATCATAAACATTATACTGCTGGGCACTATTTCATGGTTTATACATAAATCGTTAACATTAATTTTATGGAATTTATGCTTCTATTTTTGGCTAGCATTCTTTTCAACTATGTCATTTAGCGGGTATTCGATGGCCACTAGTCCTAGAGAAATTCAAGATGAATATCCCGTTTTCAGAAAAGTTCATCTTATTCTATTAATCGTTGGTTTAATTCTTTTAACAATTGGTTTTGTCTTTTATTAAGTTATAGAATAACATAAATACCATAATTTCCTTTTTTAAATTAAAAATATATAAAAAAAGTGTGATTAATATAACTTTAAAAACTGAATCTGTTTCCGTTCCTTTCGAATTGCCAAAAATATATATAACTCCTGATTTATGCACTAATTGTGGGATTTGTGGAGAAATCTGTCCTTTTGGCTTACCGCATCCTAATAATAGCGGAAAATTTGAAATTTCTGAACCAGAACTCTGTACTGAATGTTCTGCTTGTAAGAGAAATTGTCCTACAATGGCAATTGTATTACAGGAAAAAAAAGGGTGTGGTTGTCTTTGGAATGCTAGGGCAGAAGCCAAAAATCAGAAAAATAACAGCTGTTTAGATAATAATAATAATAATAATAGCTGCTGTGGTTAAAAACCCTTAAAAATTCAATTCCATATTTTCAATTTTTTCTAGTAATTCTCTAAGTTCATTTCTATTAGATGTATAATCTAATTTAAAATTAAAAAATCTTATTACTTTCTCTTAATATTATTTCTTATGGATTGGGTTATTCTCTTTACAACATTTGGTATCATATTTGTAATGGAACTTGGTGATAAAACACAATTAATCGTTTTTAATCTAGCACTAGAACATGAAAAATCCTATAAAATAGGTATTGGAGCTACTATCGGTTTTGCAGTAATTGTCTCTCTTGGAGTTTTTCTTGGAGCAGTAATAACAAATTTTATACCTATTTCAACTATAGCAATAATTTCTGCTATAATTTTCATAGTCTTAGGTATTATTGAAATACCCAAAATTAAAAAACTATACCATGAAAAAAGCACAAAATTACTTGACAACATTTCAGAAAAGGATGAGAGCGTTGATGTTAGTGATTTAAATGAATCTGTGCCTTCTAAATTATCTAAGTTAAAGAGAAACCCATATTTTGCTGGTTTTATTTTCATATTTGTAATGGAACTTGGTGATAAAACTCAAGTCTTAACGATTACGCTTGCTTCCATTTATTCTTCTCCTATTGAAGTGTGGATTGGCTCTTTTTTAGCTCTTGCTAGTCTTGCATGGATGGGTGTTTTTTTTGGAGCATTTATAGCAAGAAAAATATCAAAGTTATATTTGAAACTAGGATCTGCAATAATTTTCATTAGCATAGGTTTTATTACATTACTCACTGCAATATAACTTGTTAAATTTGTTTTTTAAAAAAATTCCAAACTCTGGAATATTTCAATAGTCAAACTCTTTCTTTTTCGTTTCTTCGAGTAATGTTTTCCTAGTTAAAACATCTAGTTCTCCAATAAGCCAACAGAGTTCATCCCCCGAACATGAAGATCTGAAAACTTCCTCTGCCTTTTTCTTTATATCTTCCATAGAAGGCATTGGAATGTTCATTTTTTGTATTTTCTCAGCCAAGATCCAGCATAATTCATTATAGGAATATTTATCTAATGCAATGAAGTATGCAGCTTCTCTAATCTGATTTTTAAGATCTGATTCTTCAGGTTCTTCAAGTTCTATGAGTTCTTCTACTAATTCTTCTTTAACGGCAACTTTTCTATGTTCCTTTAACTGCTTTAACCATTCTGTTATTCTCTCTTCCATTTTAATTTCTCTCTCTTCTAGAGATTCTGTAATCGTAATAGTATTCATACTTTTAAGAGGTACTTCGAATATTAATTCAGGTCTTCGATCAATTGTCTTACCAGGGATTTGCCCTTTTTTTAAATCGTTCAGCATAGCTAAAAAAGAACCAAATTCTCTATTTTGCTTCATAATAAGTATTTTTGCTGAACCACCACGTTCTTTATCTAAATTCCTTGCAACATCCGCTATTATATCTTTTTTTTCTTGGGGAACTAAAAGTCCCACCCAAATATAGATTGTATGTTTTTCGTCATCGTCAACAAGATATACACCATTTTTTTCGAAGTACAATCTATCAAGCTCAATTAATTCTCCCGTATCACTAATTTTATATAATTGCATTAAACTCTTTTAAAAGTAAAATCTAATAATACTAAAATAATTAAATTTAAAGTTTAAAAATCTTTTTTGTCTTCTTTTATTTTGGATTTACTTAAATTTTTTAATAAGAGCTCTATTATTTTATTGGAAAATATTCCATTTTAATAATACATATACTAATCATTGGAGAGATGACTAAAGAAATGGTTGAAAAAAAAAGCCATACCCTTAAAGAATATAAAAAAATAACAGAGGAATTGAAGATTGAGAATGCTAACTTGAAGAATCAGTTGTCTCAAAAAGACCACGATAAAGAAATTTTAGAAAAAAAAATCTCTGATTTAGATAGTAAAATTAAAACTTTAAATGAAATCGTTAAATCAATAGAAGGTGATTATTCTAAATTAGAGCACCAAAACGATAGTTTAAAAAGTAATTTAGAACAGGAGAAAAAGCAGAAAACAGAGAGCAGTTCTAAAAAAATAGCTGAATTACGCGGTAAAAAAGTGAAAAAAGAAAAGAAAAAAGAAGATTCTGAAGTCACTGAAGAATTGAAACAAGATGGAAGATTACCAGCAAAAAAAATAATTGTTGAGGGCACCTCTAGAAGAAAATGCCCGGTCTGTGGAAATTCAAACATAAAACTTATACGTGAAGTAGTAGATAAAACAATTATTTTACTTGACTATCCGAAAGTTTATGGTAAGAAACTTACTTGCCTGGAATGTGGAGGCGAATGGCGCGTATCGTCAGAAAAATGAATTAAACCAATTTATCTTTATAAAGTTTTTGTTCCTTCTCAATTTCTATTAAAATAAGAGCACATGTTCAATTTACATCTAAAAAAGCAAATTTCTTAGTTCTATTAATTTACTTTCCTTAAATTTTTTAATCCCTACACTATTATTTTTTTGAAGTAAAAATATTAACTTATATTTTGTTTCTTTTATAGAATGAATAAAAAGAGAGAAGGGTTATTTAGTTCTTCTAAGAGAGAAAAAAAGCAAGATAGAATTCTTGACGACCTAGGATCATATAAGGAGAAATCGAGGGATGAACTCTCCAATATAATAACCAAAGTTAAACAATTAATTCGAGAAAGTAAGAAACTGAAAAATAAGATTACCACTTTAGAAGATACAATTTTTCAATTGGAAAATGAAAATTTATTATTAAGGGGAGATATACAGACAGTTTTAGCTAAAAATGTTAATCTGGAAAGATTTGAACCTGAAAATTTTGATTTGCGAGTATTATTAGCTTCCTTAGAGAAGGAAAATTTTACACTCAAAACAAAACTTTTTGGAAAGAGCGGCAAAGTGCTACCTTCTAGTCAAGATAGAGCGGAACCTAAACTACGAATTACAAAGAGAATGGTTGAGGAAGTGCGATCCGCTGGTCAAGTTATGAGGGAACCAGAACCCTCCGGTATACGAAGATTGGTTGAGGAAGTGCTACCTCCGGGTCAAGCTATAAGGGAACCAGAACCCCCCAGTATAAGAAGATTAGTTGAGGAAATGCTACCTCCTGGTCAAGCTATGAGGGAACCAGAACCCTCCGGTATACGAAGATTGGTTGAGGAAGTGCTACCTCCGGGTCAAGCTATAAGGGAACCAGAACCCCCCAGTATAAGAAGATTAGTTGAGGAAGTGCTACCTCCTGGTCAAGTTATGAGGGAACCAGAACCCCCCGGTATAATAAGATTAGTTAAGGAAGTGCTACCCCCTGGTCAAGCTATGAGGGAACCAGAACCCCCCAGTATACGAAGATTAGTTGAGGAAGTGCTACCTCCGGGTCAAGCTATGAAAGAACCAGAACCCCCCGGTAGACAAAGAGCCGTTGAGGAAGCGCTACCTCCTGATCAAGCTATGAAAGAATCAGAACCCCCCGGTAGACAAAGAGCCGTTGAGGAAGTGCTACCTCCTGATCAAGCTATGAAAGAACCAGAACCCCCCGGTAGACAAAGAGTAATTGAAGAAGAGCAATTATCTCCTAACCATGTTCCAGAAGTATTTGAACCTTCTGTTATTGAAGATATTATTGAAGAACTATTGCCTCCCAGTCGAGTTTCAGAGGAGTTTAATCCACCACTTGAAGAAAATGAAATTGGAGAAGAATGGTCTCTCAATCAAATTCCAGAAGTATTTGAACCTTCTATTATTGAAGATATTATTGAAGAACTATTACCTCCCAGTCGAGTTTCAGAGGAACTTAATCCACCACTTGAACAAAATGAAATTGGAGAAGAACGGTCTCTCAATCAAGTTCCAGAAGAAATTGAATTGCCATTGGAGTCAGAAGAAAAGATAATTTATGATGAAAGAAAAGGATTAATGAACAAACAAGAGGAAATTTCAAACCTAAAAATTCAACGAAAGCGAAAATGTCCAAAATGTGGAAATGAAAAAAGATCATTTATTCGCGAATTGGACGATAAAACAAATATAATAATGCAGTCGCCGCGATTCTATGGAAAAAAATTTAAATGCAATATATGTGCGACTGAATGGAAATAATTATTTAAAATTAGTTTACATTAATTAAATTACATTAAAATCTTATTAGTTAATTCTGGTAAGAATTTTTATTTACGCTTTGTTGTACCTTTTTTAAAACAGATGAATTATGTAAAATATCAAATTAAGAATTATGGGACAATATATAAAATCATTAAAAATGAATGAAACAAATCCTTAAATTTTTTAATTACAATTTTATTATTTTTATAAGGTTTAATTTCTATTTTTGAATTTTTAAGCTTTTGAAATATGAGCAAAGAAGGAGATTTTTCGGAATTCACTGATGCGTATAAAAATAATAGGGAGAAGTTAGATTCTTATAAAGAGAAATTAAAGAAGGAACTTGATGATCTGAAAGTTTTAGCAGGTGAAAAGTCGATAAAAACTAATTTGAGAGAAGATCCAGGTATTAAATTAAGTGACCTAAAGCCTCCTCCCTCAATTAAGAATATCGAAAATCAGATCTTAGAGGAAGAAAAGTCTGGTTTAAGAACTGAGATGGAATCTCTGAAAAATAGAATTTACAGTTTAGAGAAAGAAAATAATTCATTACGTAGAGATCTTGATATTCTAAAATCAGAAAATTATAATCTAAAAACAGAACAAGCCAATATTTCAATATTAGAAAATGAAATAACTAGTCTAAGAGAAATGATAACAAGCATAGCGCAAGAAAAAGCATTACTCGAGGAAAAAATAGTAGAAGATCCAACAACTGTGGAACCTAAAATTCATAAAGAAATAGAAGAAAAGATTAATGAAAAAGTATTAACAAAAGAAAAAGTATTAACTGAAGAAAAAGTTCAAGAAGAAATCAAAAAACCAAGTAAAAAACCGAAGAAGAAGAAAAAGAAATTATCTGCTGATGAAATTAAAGCAATAAAGGCAAAACAAGAAGAAGCTATTGCCCCCAAAAGGCGGAAATGTCCGACGTGTTTAAATTTAAATAAAAAATATATCCGCGAAATGGACGATAAAACAAATATAATACTCCAATCACCTCGGATATATGGAAAAAAATTTAAATGTGGAATATGCGGAACTGAATGGAAATAGTAGGCTAATCCAAATTTTATTTTGAGTTATTTATAGCCATTTTTTTAATAATTGGCCATTTTTTTTAATTTTTTTGAATCCATAATTAACAAATTTATTCCATCCAAAAATTGATTAAAAAAATAAGTTCAATTTATCCATTACAAAATGGTACATTAATTGGAACTATGTAAAATTTTCTCTTCAAAAATTTTTGATTTTAGGTTTAAATTCGCTGCTTCTTTATTAACATTAAAAATAAGTAAAATCAAATGATATGATAATTTTATGAGTGAAAATAGTATTAAAAAAAAAGTTTTCAATTTAGAATCTATACTTGCCTATCAAGAAGATTCTATTGTAAGTAGAGCCTTGATTAATAAAGAGGTAGGTACAGTAACATTGTTCTCTTTTGATGTAGATCAAGGATTAAGTGAGCATACGGCACCCTATGATGCTATAGTATACATTTTTGATGGAGATGCTGAAATCACTATTTCAAGTGTGAAATATATTTTAACTAAAGGCCAAATGATTATAATGCCTGCGAACGAGCCACATGCATTAAAAGCATTGAAAAAGTTTAAAATGATGCTAATCATGATAAAATCTTAAAAAATTAAAATATATATATTTTATTCTTTTTTAATAACTTATGAATGATAAAAATATATTAGATGAAGAATTGGAAGAGGAACTTGATAAAGCTTTTAAAGCAAGCGAAAATAAAAAGAATGTTTTTACCATCTTGAGAAAAGAAAAAGAGTCTTTAGAAGTAAAAGAAAAAAGAATAAAAAATCAATTTAAGTGATAATTTCGACTGTTTAATAGAAAATTTAAATTTAATAAAAATTTTAAAAAAAATATAATGACGAAAAATAAAATCAAAGTTGGAGCATATTTATTTCCTATGTCCGTTGTGCTTGTTGGGGCAAATGTAAAAGGTAGAGCAAATTTTTTACCTCTTGCGTGGGTTAGTATTGTTGAATATAAACCCCCTATGATTTCGATTTCTTCGCATCAAAATCATTATACTAATATTGGTATTAAAGAAAATGGGACATTCAGTGTAAATACTCCCTCGGAAGGGATGATGGAAGTTACAGATTATTGTGGTCTAAAATCAGGAAAAGAAGAAGATAAATCACAAATCTTTGAGATTTTTTATGGAGAGCTGAAAACTGCACCAATGATAAAACACGCCCCATTAAATCTCGAATGTAAAGTTGTAAAAACTATTAATACTAAAGAAATTAGCGGCGCTGAGAAAGGGCATGATATTTTCATTGGAGAAATTTTATATGCCTATGCTGACGAATATTACTTAACCAATGAAAAACCCGATATAAAAAAACTTAACCCTCTCATATATTCAAGTGGCAATTCTTATTGGAAAATCTCTGAACAAATAGGAAAGGCTTTTAACATAGGGAAAAATTATAAACGAGAAGAAGTATAAATCTTAATTTATTTTTTTCTAGCTTTTTATGATTAATTCCTAAATCTTGTGTATATATAAATAATTTTTTCTTAATTAATAAAATTGCGCACTTCGCCTCCAAGCTGTAATTGCAAGCGATTTACAATGTGATCGAGCCCTTGTCGATTCAAA
>SDBS01002714.1_pt1 | contig 17575 bp, 23 predicted proteins | sample 2277091 | NCBI WGS metagenome assembly SDBS01 (sample SAMN10404972, study PRJNA504765) | marine sediment metagenome | isolation source: marine sediment core GS10_PC15, 163 cmbsf | place: Arctic Ocean: Southern Knipovich Ridge | collected 2010 | reverse complement strand
CTAGCAGATTGAAGACGCCTACATCCCAACGTAGCCAAGCAGCACAAGCGCTTACAGATGGCATTCGTGCGGAGTATGGTACTGCCGGGTATGTTATCTTAATGTCTGGTACTCCTGCGCCTCGGAGTCCAATGGATTGGTGGAAGCCTTCCATGATATGTTACCCAGGCTATTTGCGGGAAGGTAATGTTAATGCCTTCAGGACTCGTATGGGGGTATGTACTAAACAAGAAAACAGTATTACAGGCCAAACATTTTTACAACATGTTACTTGGCGGGATGATGAATCTAAATGTGATATTTGTGGCGGGTATGACCCTAGTGTATCTAGAGAGGATGATGTACTTTATTGTGAAGAAGATGGTCATAAGTTTACAAAATCAAAGAACGAGGTTGCATATCTTTATGATCGTTTGAAGGGTTTGGCAATTATAAAACACAAGAAGGATTGTCTTGATTTACCTGATAAACGATATAGGATTATTCGTTGCGAGGTTACGCCTGCTCTGAAGCGGGTAGCAAAGACATTATTAAAAGCAGCCCCAAGTACGATTACTGGTTTAACATGGCTACGAGAGCTAAGTGATGGGTTCCAGTACAGGACTAAAGAGGTAGGTATACAAGAATGCTCTGTATGCGAGGGAACAGGTACGACCGAGTACTGGTTGGACCCTGATGATTCAGAAAAAGCTTTTACAATGACAGAGATGTTAGACCCCGAGTACGTAGATACTTTGCGCAAGACACAATTAGCTTGTATGGCTTGTACAGGGTCAGGGGAAGTACCTAAATATGAGCGAACGGTAAAAACTATTCCATGCCCCAAGGATGAAGCATTGATAGAATTATTAGATGAGAATGAGGAACAAGGTCGGGTTGTTATTTTTGCAGGGTTCACAGGATCAATTGATAAACTTGTGGATCTGTGTAAGCGGGAGAAGTGGGCTGTTGTACGCGTTGATGGTAGAGGGTGGATTACTTATGATGCAGAAGGTAATCGTATTGATGTTAAGCCACTAGACTATTGGGCAGATTTAGAATCCAATCCTCGCGTGGCGTTCGTGGCTCATCCCAAAAGTGGGGGTTTCGGACTTACATTAACAGAAGCACGTATGGCAATTTATTATAGTAACAGTTGGGAAAGTGAATCCAGGTCACAATCGGAGGACAGAATACACAGGCTCGGTTTAGATGAAAACCTAGGTGCAACTATTGTTGACCTGATTCACCTACCTACTGATGAGGCTGTATTAGAAAGATTAAAACAAAATCGTCGACTAGAACTTATGACAATGGGTGATGTTGAATCAACCTTAACTGAGGAGTAAAGTATGGATACTTGTGTATGTGGAAACTTAAAACAAGAATCAGATTATATTTGTGACAATTGTCACGAGATTCTTAAATCAAATAACCCATCTTTCATGCCAATAGTGCCAGTGGAACAGGTGGGTCGAACTAGCTTAACTAAGGAGTAAATTATGTCAGAAGAACTAATGAGACTACGACACGAAAACCAAGTACTACGCGCAGAGAATGAAGCTTTGAGCGAGGTAGCAGAAATTATGGATTTTCTTGATGATGCTGGTATTGATAACTGCGAGGCTTATGATATCGGGATGAGAAAGTTCCATGAAAGTAAGATGGAGCCTGTTGTTGAGGTGGTTGATGAAAAGGTTAAAAAACATTATTTGACTACTGGTCAAGATGCACTAAAACCTTCTAAGGGTAAACGTGCTCCTAAGGACAAATCAGATGAGTAAGTGGAAGCCATTTGGAATATTACCAGGACTCGGGGCATCGTTGCTTCCTGCGGGCTTGTGCCCCGTTTGCTGGACTGCTTACACTGGTCTACTGAACACATTACCTAGAAAGACTTGTAGGGTATAAATGGAAGACTATCAAATTATTCAAGGTGACTGCCTAGAACAGATGGCAAAGTTGGAAGCCAATAGCGTAGATGCTATAGTTACTGATCCACCCTACGGAATCCGGTTCATGGGCAATAAGTGGGATTACAATGTACCAAGTGTGGAGGTATGGCAAGAGTGTCTACGAGTGCTAAAGCCCGGTGGACACCTATTGTGTTTTGCAGGCACTCGTACACATCATCGTATGGCCTGTAATATCGAGGATGCAGGATTTGATATTCGTGATATGATAGCCTGGGTATATGGTAGTGGGTTCCCAAAATCACACAATATCAGCAAGGCTATTGATAAGGCAGCAGGAGTAGAAAGAGAAGTGATTGGGGTAAATGAAGACTATTTGAAACGTAAGCCAAATGGCATGAAGACAAATGGTGCAACGGTTTATAACTACTCCAAAGTGCAACAAGAGACTGATGCCGATATTACAGCCCCGGCAACCGAAGCTTCCAAACAGTGGGATGGTTGGGGCACTGCATTAAAGCCAGCATTGGAACCAATCACTGTTGCTCGAAAGCCTTTCAAAGGTACTGTGGCAAATAATGTACTAGAACATGGTACAGGGGGTCTTAATATAAATGAATGCAGGGTGCCAGGCCAACCAGAAACGACACGATTTAATCCGGCTAAACATACTCATGATGGCTACCGTATGACGGCTACCGGTGAAGAAACTGCCGCCCAAGCCCACAATACTACAGGTCGCTGGCCTGCTAACCTAATCCATGATGGCAGCGAGGAAGTACTAGAACACTTCCCTGATAGTACGGGGCAGCAAGGTGATGTTAAAGGTACTGAACCTAGTCATACAGGGATGGAGGGTACACATTGCTATGGTGAGTATGCACGTACTACACCCTTTAGTAAAAGAGGCGACAGTGGCTCATCCGCGAGGTTCTTTTATTGTCCTAAGACTAATAAGAAGGACAGAGGACCGGATAACAAACATCCCACGGTGAAACCAACAGACCTAATGAGGTACTTATGTCGGCTTGTAACTCCCCCTGGTGGACTTGTGCTTGATCCTTTTATGGGTAGTGGCTCCACAGGTAAAGCATGTGTTCTCGAAGGCTTCATGTTTGTTGGTTGTGAGTTAGACCCTGATTGGTGTGCAGTGGCAGAAGGTCGTATACTCGAAACAATTAGTGAGAAAACAAATGACTAAATATCGTAAGAGGCCAGTAGTTATTGAAGCCATTCAATGGTGGAAAAATGGGGATCATCCCTTAGATGCTTGTGTGTATTTGGACCCGGAGGATGGTGGAGATTCATTTCAAGGTGAAGGTAAGGTTGTTAGGTATTATCGAACACCAAACCTTGACGCTAAAAAACCTTGTAAACAGTGTGGGTATACTATGCACTGGCATGGTTGGATTGATACACTAGAAGGTGGTCATATTGTTTGCCCTGGTGATTGGATTATTACTGGTGTATTCGATGAACATTATCCATGTAAACCTGACATCTTTGAAGCCACTTATGAGGAGGTATAATGGAAACTTTTCTCGGATTACAAGTAGAAAAATGTGTTTGTGGTAAAACGCCTAGATTTGAACGTATAGAACGACTTAACGGACTAAGAGGGTGGGAGATTTACTGTAAAAAGTGTAGTATGCATGTATGTTCTTTAACTTGTGAAGAGACTACAGACGGTTGGAATGAATATATTTTATGTCAAAAAGCTATACAAAGGCTTGAAGCCATTGAAAGTAAATTACAGGACTACGATCATCATTCTCTACAAGCCTCATTCGATCAAGACGATGGGAAGATAGACCCTCTTTACTATGATGACGCGGAGTGTGAGTCCAAGTTGGCCCAGGAAGCCCTAGAAGAAGCCGTTCTGATGGCTTATGGGTGTAGCCCGGAAGAGGCTAATTTAATTAGGGAGAAGCAAAATGACTAAGCTAAACATAACCTTAACCGTCCCTGTTGAAATAAATCTTGAAGATTTAGATGGTATTTCGGTTGAAGACATTGAAACTTATCTTGATTATCAATTGCAAGAGGAGTGGGATCATAGACATGCTTTTAGTGTTGAGATGCTAACTCATGGATTTGCTAAAGCCCTTAAAGAGTCTGTTGTAGCCACTATCGAGGCTAAGCACATAGAGATGTACCCAGGATTAGTGACTTACACTAAGGATGGTGAGATTACAGGGGACGCTCCAAAGTGGACTTTGACTAGTAGACATGCTGTTAATAAAATTTGTGTACACATTAAAGGTTTTTTTACGAGTAAAATTAGGTAAACTTTAGTGGAGAATTATTATGTACTATTGTTATTTAGCTGGCCCCATGACATCCTTGAGCTACAAGGAGAGTATTGGGTGGCGGGAGCACGTCGCGCAGGCTCTGGACTCAGATAATCTTAAGACTCTAAGCCCATTAAGGTGTAAGAAGTTCCTAGAATATGAAGGCACTCTTCATGCCTTAGGGTATTCAGGTAACGTAATGACCACTTCCCGTGGTGTTATTGCTAGGGACCGTTTTGATTGTACTCGTTGTGACGTACTGTTCGTAAACCTCCTAGACGCAAAACAGATAAGCATAGGAACGGCAATGGAGATGGCCTGGGCCAATCTTAAACAGATTCCTATTGTCTGTATTATGGAAGAGGGTAATATTCATGAACACGCGATCTTGTCTGAAACCATTGATTTTCGTGTTGACATAGTGGACGAAGGAATCGAAGTAGTGAAAGCGATATTAGCCTGATGATAAAATGGTCTGAATTAAAAATCAATGATATGGTGTCTGATAAAACTTGTGCAATAGTTCCAGATCATATTGGCAAAATAACAGGAATCATAAGTGACACTGAATTAGAGGTTGAATTCTTTTCGGGTAGAGTAGCTATTTGTAATAGAAGTGATATTGGCCCTATTGATCTTGGACCCTTTGGTTTAAGTGACTTTGTGTACCCTGACCCAGAATATAAAAAGTTTTGGTGTTTTGAGTGCAAACAAAAAACAAAACCATCAGTATTTTACTACAATGTATTTGGGTTAACTAGGGGGATATGTACGAAATGTGGTTCTTATGGGGCCGCAGACGAGTTTTATAAAACTGTGAGTGTGGGGAAGCGGTAGATGTATAATTGGCGTGAAATCGACAAACTGAATGAGGATACGAGAATGACTAATGAGACTAACTGCTAGTGAGCCGGGTAGGAAAAATACTGTAACATTTATGGGGCTCACATGGGACACTATAGAGGACCCCACATGGGACCCCAAGGGTGACCGATTACCTAAAGGTATGTGGGAATATTTACATAGAGAAGAGCCCTGGGCGAGTTGGTGCAAGAGATTCGATGCGTACCTACTAGAAAACTACAAAAAGTTTCGCAAATGATTAACCAGCCTTACTTTGAAGATAGAGGTTTATCATTAGACGAGTACCTTAAGAAACATAACCTAAAGGTGGAGGCAGTAATTGACATGAACCACAAGACTGCCCATTGGCTGGATACAGAACTAGCCGCCCTGTTTGTAATCTCCAAGCTCAAGTCCAATTGGGATTCCTATCAAGCAGATCCACCAACCCCAGAGATTATAGAGACTGCTAAACAACTTTTAATTGATCTTGCAAAGGATTCTAAATTACCTAGACCTTATGTTAATCCAACACGCAATGGCGGCGTACAAATTGAATGGGAATATGGCCAACGATATTTTGAGTTAGATGTACATACTTACATGGGAGTGCATACCCTTTACAGTGGTGATGGTGTTGAAGAAAAGAGTTGTTATATGGAAGGCGACAGACTGGATACTATAATTGAGTATATCTATAGAGTACACGAATGACTTACTGGACAGCAGATACACACTTTGGACATAAGGCAATCCTTGAGCACTGCCCTGAGCGGGCAGAGGCTTTTGGGGATCTGCATACCATGAACAAAATACTCATTGATAACATTAATGCTATAGTAGGACGTAATGATACCCTTAGGCATCTAGGTGACTTCTGCTGGCAAGCTAGTAGAGCCGGGTCCTATCGTCAGATGATAAATTGCCGCAAGATACATGTTGTACGCGGCAACCATGATGCTGCATCCCTCCGAACTCATGTATCCTCACTTGAGCTTATGATTTTTCTAAAGAATCCTGCGATCCATGCATGTCATTGGCCAATAGAATCCTGGGGTGCAATCCATTATGATGGTATTCATGCGCATGGACACTGCCATGGCAGGCTGCGAAAACTTAAGAATAGAGTAGATGTTGGTGTCGATAGTATCTTTAAGCTACTCGGCGAGTGGCGCCCTATCAGTGAAGATGAACTATTGGAGTTAGCATTATGAAAAGAACAACTTGCTTAGTGTGCGGTAGTGATATACTGTGTGACTTATATCCTATAGGGGATCTTCCACTATCCTGTTTGGACACTTACTTAAAGCCTACTGAGTCTGAGGCCAAGGATGTTACAAAGTTTCCCATGGAGTTTGTTCAGTGTCAGGTCTGTAGCCATATATTCAATACTATATATGACCCCCATGTTATTCAGTATGACTCCGGGGCTACTATCATGTATAACACAACCTCCGAGTGGGCCAAGCATCTTAATAATGTATTGCATTACTTGGGTGGATTTTTAGAGGCTAATTCAACTGTTGTAGAAATTGGTTCAGGGGACGGAAGCTTTTTGCGTGAATTACAACTCCGGTATCAGGTGGATATGGTGGGCTTTGATCCGGGTACTACACGCCCTAAGAATGTTATTCAAGATTACTTTGTCCCGCAACGAGACTTAAAGAAATACCACCCCAATCTTATTGTGTGTAGACATACTTTGGAGCATATGGAAGACCCCAGGTCAACTCTATCGGACCTTTCTTACTGGTGTCGTGAATACGATATGTCTCCTTGGGTTTTTATGGAGGTTCCCAACTTTGAATCAGCCTTTGAACAGGGTAGGGTACAGGATCTTACATATGCACATGTTTCACAGTTTAGTGAGGAGAGTTTTAGTACTCTTTTGGGGTTAAGTGGTTTCGAGACATATATGGGCCTTTCTACTTTTAATGATGAGATTCTGGTAGGTATGTTCTGTCCCAATCTACCCACTAGACCCCTTCGAGAATATAATAGAATTGTTAAAAATAGTTTACAGTCATTAATCGCCATTGAAGACATTGTTGTTTGGGGTGGTAGTGGCAAATGTGCATCATTCTTGAATATTTATCATGAAGCCAATATCACACATGTTGTGGACTCTGATACCAAGAAGATTGGAAGGTATGTTCCTGGTACCGGGCAATTAATTACTGATCCAAGTACAATCCAACCTCATGAGAGTATTTTGATTCCAAATGCTTGGCGGGCAGGGGATATTTACCATGAGATACAAAGCCGAGGTTTACAATACAAACAAATTCTAATCCCATCTGAGGGTGAACTAAATGAGTACAGACCAGAAACCACCAGTCGTTGATTCTAAAGAACTTATCAAGTGGTACAATGAAGGTAAGTATGAGGAAATATGTAAAGTTATTATTGACGTACTGAAACACTTTGAGCAAATTCTTTATATTACTATTTCAAAAGAAGTTCAAGTTATTATTGATGATTTTGTATCGGTTCTGTTCTATCTTTTGGCTCAAGAAAAGTTTCGGATTCCAAATAATTATTCTGTTGCACTACTAACAACTGCTCACTTGTTAGCTAATGTAATTGCAATGTCAGCTTACAAGACAGCAGATAGTATTGTTGCCCATCTAATGAATCAGGATGGGAATCTTGTAAAACTTCTTATGGTCTATAGCTGTTATACGAAAGCAGTTATGAACCCTGATAAACTGTTTGAAGCTCAACCATTACTTGCTTCTCTGTGGTGGCAGAATTATCAAACAGCTAGTGCCGGTAGTCTCACTGAGGATATGCACTATAATATGACAGGTCAGCTTAAAAAAGTTCCAGAGAACTTTAGGTTATTTAATGCTCAAACATCCCCGTTGTATTTCCAATGTACTTATTATACACCTGATTCTACAGAGCGGCCTATTAAGGAAATGTTCAACCAAGAGTTACAAAAACTAACAGCTAAACAAAATCCTATTAAAAGTTACCCCGAGAAGAAAAAGATTGCACTTATTTCTGGTAGATGGCAATCCACTACAGCCGTCTACAAGAGTCTGTATCCCATGATTGCAGAACTTGCGAAGACATATGATATTACCCTTATCCATTTTGGTGAGCATGACGATCAAATAGAACGGAGTGCATTCAAACGAATCAAAAAAGTAACTCTTAAAGAAGACCATAAGAGTATGGACCTGCGGGCAATTGAGCTTAACGGTTTTCAATTAGCTTACTTCGCTGATATCGGAATGAATACTGAATCACCATACCTGTCTAATGTCCAGGTTGCTCCAATAATGGTCACTGCTTATGGGCATCCAGTTAGTACATTTGGTTCAAAGGTAGACTATTTTATTGGTGGTCAGGAAGTTGAGGATGCCAGTCTAGCTCAACAGAATTACAGTGAGCGTTTAGTCTTGATGCCAGGTATAGCTTCAGTACCAGTTGATCCGAAATACACTCGGAATAATAAGCCTAAGGACAAGTTTATTATTAACTGTTGTTGGACAGCAGCTAAGATAAATTATCCTATGTTAATACTCTTGCGAGATGTACTACGGGATGCTAATAAGGAAGTTCATATTGCATTCTACCCCTCGTGGACTGTAGGGCGATATAACAATGCTGTTCCACTTCAAAGATACTTACAAGACATCCTCCCAGGTAGGGTGGCAATACATTTGGATAAACCTTACCATGATTATTTAGGGATGTTGGAACAAGGATCAATTGCGCTAGACTCCCACCCCTTCGGTGGGTACAATACAATTATAGATAATTTGTTTGTAGGCGTTCCAGTAGTGGCTATTGAAGGTGGGCAATTCTACAATAGAGTTGCATCTGCTTCATTAAGGCGAGTTGATCTTGATAACCTTATTACTCATAACTATGAAGAGTGCAAACAAACTTTATTACGACTAATTAACCAACCTGATAAATTAGCCGAGGCAACTAGTAAGCTAGAATCTTTGGATACCTTGCATACTAAGTTACTACATACCCCTGAACCCGAAGGGTTTGTTCGGACGATTGATTATCTGATTGAGAACCATGATAAGCTAAAGGCCGAAGGTAGCATGGAACCCATAATTATTAACTAGGAGTAAATATGAAACGTAAATTATCTGTCACTAATGTACTTGAAGTCAAACGGTTATTGGGCGAGGGGGTTACACAACTAGAAGTAGCTAAGCAGTTTAATGTTAGTCGATCTCTTATATCTGATATTGCAACGGGTCGGGCACACGCTGAAACAGGAGAAGCCGTACCAAATAAGAAAACAGGTGGGCAATACAAGCCTGTACCACCCCATGACCCTACTGATGCTCGTGTGTTGTCTCTTGAAGCTGAAGTGGCACATCTGAAGGATGAGCGATTATATGTCAAGAGACAGCTTAAATCAGCTATAAAGACGCACGGCTTGATGGCAGAGGTTGTTAGTGAACTGGAAACATGTATTAAACCATTACCCCCTCTCCCCAAGGCACGGGAGATTAATCGAGGTAGTCGCAAGGATATAATTGAAGAACCGGTAGTGATGCATATGAGCGATGGCCACCATGACCAAGTTGTTCTACCATCTGACTGTGGTGGATTGGAGACTTACAATTTCCCGATTAGTATGCGCAGGGCCGAGAGGTACGTTGATTCCGTAATTAAGTGGACACAACAGACATTGGCTCCAACCTATTCGTTCCCCTCGTTGACGATTCTTTCATATGGGGATCATACCAGTGGTGAGATCCACGGGAATGTGCCTCGGTCGTATTTCCGAAACATTTTCAAAAACTGTTTTGCTATTGGTCAGTTGCACTCGCTTATGATCCGGGATTTGGCTCCCTATTTCAAGAATATCAATGTAGTGTGTGTCCCAGGTAATCATGGGCGACGATCTAAGATGAAGGATTACAATGGGGCGCATGACAATTGGGATTATTTGATTGCAGAGATGACTAAGTTGCATTGTAAGAATATTGAGAATGTGAATTTCACTATTCCTAATTCATTCTCAATTAACCTGGATATTAGTGGCGTAGGCTTCTGTATCTTCCATGGGGATGATATTCGGTCTAACCTTGGTATACCTTGGTATGGTCTTCAGCGAAGGCAGCAAAGAATCCAAGCTCTTAATAGCCTCCAAGGCGGAACTCGGATTCGTTATAACTGCTGTGGTCACTTTCATACCCCCACATCTATTGGTAGTATGGATGGAGAGCAAATTGTCAATGGACCCTGGGTCGCAACAGACGCTTATGCATTTAATGCATTTGGTGGTTTTACAGAACCCTCTCAGCTTCTTCATGGTGTAAACTCGAAGTATGGTATTACTTGGCGATTACCCATTAGGCTACGATCTGCGGGTGAAGCAAAAGGCCCAAAGCGGTATAAGATTGATGAAATGGATAATATCATTGTTCCAGAATAATTATGGACCATACAAATATAATTGAAACTTTGAAAGAGCGGTTAGACTCTGATGCAGGGTCTTGTCTTCGCTTTACTGAAGACAGTCATATTTATAAGATGCTTATTGCCAACCTCCCTCAAAGGTTTCCTAGACCAACTAATGTGTGTACAAAATCATCAGGTCTTTCAGTCTTTGATGTAACATTTGCATATAAGATGGGGTCCAATGAAAAGGCAGAGCCCTTAAAAATGCTTCTTAGTATGCTATTTGGGGTTCGAGAGTGGATTGGTACACTTGATAAAGATGACTCGCGGTTGTTTTGTTTAAGTACAATATTAGATTTAGATGAAATCAAACTACAGTTGGTTATTGAAGCAGATATTGAAGACTATTATTACAAACCACTTGAGGACCAAGGATCGACAACCACTGGCACCGTTGAATTAAAGAAATTTATTCCATTTGATATTAATAGGGAGTATGTAGCTCCTGAGGTTTTTTATGATGTTCAATTAGAAACAGGTCTTAGTACTCCTTTGCTGGAGTGGTGGACGGGGGTTTTGAAACGAACAATAGATAACATAGACCCTATCACACCTGTTCCTTTTGGGTTGTATGGGACTTTTGGCAGTGACCATGATTTGGATTTTGTTTATGATACAGATGGTCTGGGTGTACTTCGAGAACTATTTGATAAATTATATGGAGATATAAAATGGTATTTTTATTGGTTAAAGGCTCCAGCATTGGGGCGACTCGTAGGTAATATTACAGTAAAGTGTAAGGATACAGATGTTCGCATACAGGTTATTCTTAATAACCCGAGGTTAGATATAGAAATTTTAATGTTTGAAGAAGATACAGAACAACATATAAAGTATAAAGCTATGCGCGATTCTGATAAAGGGTCCCTTGAATTTCTATCGGAGACTTATAATGAATCTGATTAAGAGCAGGGATGTGTACAAGGTCTCTATGGGTCTTATATACTGTGATATGGATTTTAATTGTAGGAAATTAATAACCAATGAGTCGGTGACTGAATTTGCTCAGAGTATTGAACTATATGGTTTACAAACTCCAATACATATTCGAAAATTTCAAAGAGGTAACTATGAGTATATGATTGTGGCTGGTCATCGACGATACCGGGCATGTCAGCTACTAGAACGATCCCATATTGAAGCTATTATACTTACAGATATTAATGAGCAACACGCAAGGATTCTAAATCTATCTGAGAACTTAGACCGCGAGGATCTTACACCTTATGAAGAAGCTCTTGCTCTTGTGAAAATCTTTCCAATTGAAACAACCTTGACAAAAATGGCTGGAATCCTAAACAGGTCAAGAGAATGGTGCAGACGCCGAAGACTGATTGCCGAGTTGCCAGAAGAGGTTAGACTAGGTTTTCATAGTGGATTATTGGGTATCAGGGATATAGTATCCATTTCAACCCTCCCTAAGGAGAAGCGAGAACACACTGCTCGAAGATTATTGGAAGCGCGTGAGCAGAATCCCGTCCGTGATATTCCGATGGGAACGGTAGCTCAGGACTACCCTCACAGGGGCACTAAAGAGGTTAGAGAGTTACTACAATACTTTTCTCGTAAAAAAATTGACGGCCTAGTTCCCAATGTTCTAAAGTGGGTTCTTGGACGAAAAACTACAGCAGATATTAAAAGACTAACCCGCAAAGCAGAGAAGGATGGTGGGGGTTTGTATGCGAAAGATTAGAGCAATTAACGGTAAATACATAAAAGTTTCAGATTGTGATTATGATTTTCTACGTCAGTTTCATTGGTGTCAGCGTGTAGATGGGTATTTTGTTTGTAGTAACCGTGGAATTTGGTTGGGGGAACAAGTAAATAATAAGCCCACGCATTGGTTTATAATGAAATTGGCCAGTCTTGAATACCCTGAAAATATGACAATTGACCATAGAGATAGGGATCAAACAAATAATACATTAGAAAATTTACGTTTTGCAACTGCGATTTCTCAGAGTTGGAATAGGGGTTTATCAAAGAACAATAAAACGGGTCTTAAAGGTGTTCATGCACGGGGTAACAGGTGGAGATCAGTAGTAAGTGTAGGTGGGAAAAAGAAGTGTCTTGGAACAAGTAATACTAAAAAAGAAGCCTATGCGCTTTATATGATAGCCAGAGTGAAACTTGAAAATTATGAACCTACATGGGCAAGCCTGAAATTACAAAGATGCACAGATTTAGAAGTGACTCGAAGAGTAAAATCATCAAAGTACATTGGGGTACATAAGAATGATAAGAAGTGGGTGGCTCAAATACGTATAAACGGACACCAGACTCATTTAGGCCGGTATGCTACAGAAGAACAAGCCAGCGAAGCCTACCAAAAAGCAAAGAGGGATTTATGCCCAAATTAATTTTCGCAGATACTGAGACTTGTGGTCTTCATGGTATGGCCGTTCTGATACAGTGGGCCGAAGAAGATGGCTCTATTCATTTACACGATGTGTGGCGCGTGACAGTACGTAATACATTGGATCTCATTGAGTATATCATGGAAAACATTTTTGTGGGCTTCAATATTGTCTTCGATCATTTTCATCTTACTAAACTCCATACAACGTGGTCCTTATTGCCCCCACACTGGGTTCCAGAGGATCACATTGATGAGATAGCAGAAGCTGAAATGCTAGCGAGGGACGGTAAGTGCATCAAGCCCTACTCTGCTTTTGACTTGCTATTATACTCACGTAGAGGCCCATACCAATCCCTAATGGCTCGTAAGGAGATTCGTATAAAAAAGATTCCATTAGCTTTAGCTCAACCATTAGCTAGTGTGTTAGAGGACCTTGTGGAATTGGATGGGATATACTTTGCCAAAACAGCAGATAAGGCAGCACCACGTTGGAAAGTGCTTGATATCACATCCCATAGCGGGGTAGTTAACTTAGACTTCAAGGATGTAGTACTCAAGTTCCATGCTGCTGGTGGTCTAAAATATTTAGCCGAATATGCCTTGAAGAAAAAGCCCAGACCTCACTTAGGTGAGGTAGGGGTACCATCTGAGTTTGAGCCATATGAACTAGGCTATGCACCTTATGCTAAAGCACTGGCTGATGGTCCTGATTGGGTTTGCAAGTTACCCGGTAAAGCTATATACCGAGGACGTATTGCTAAGACTTGGCCCGCTTTAATACAAGCTCATATTCATCATTGGGCGACTAATAAGGAAGCCCGTGAATATGCTTATGATGATGTAGTAGACACTAGAGATCTTTACAAGCATTTTGGATCCCCTGAATCTGGAGATACTGATAGCGTCTTAGCTTGTATGGTAGCCAGTGTTCGTTGGCGAGGATTCAAGTACAACCGGGAAGGTTTAGAGGCATTGCAAAAAGCCTCTAAACAAATTCTCGATGCGTCACCTGTTAACATTAATAAGCATCGTGATGTTTTTAAGTATGTAGCTGAGACGATGGATCTTTCAGAAGTTGTTGTTATTGAGGAGAGTACTCGAAAAGCTAATATGGAACAGGTAGCCCAGTGGGTGGTTGAGGAAGTTGAGGATTGTACTACTTGTTTTGGTATTGGTGAGGATGAGGGTGTACCTTGTGTACGCTGCAATGGTACAGGCCAATTACAGCCAGGCCTCCATCCCGCCGCAGTTCGAGCCAAAGAGATCTTAGGAGTAAAAGTTGCTAGTAAGGAAATTGAACTTTTTGATAAACTACTACTTACTGACAGACTACATGCCAGCTTCAAAATTATTGGAACCTTATCATCTAGAATGTCTGGAGGTGATGGACTCAATGCTCAGGGCATTAAGCATGATAAGAATGTACGTAAACAGTTCCCCCTTGCTTGGCCAGGAACTGTTCTGTGTGGTGGGGATTTTGATTCGTTTGAGGTTACGATTGCTGATGCAGTATTTAATGATGAGACATTGCATGAAACTCTTTTAGCTGACAAGAAATTTCATGGTTTATTAGGAATCGAGCTATTTCCTGATTACACCTACGATGAGATTTTAGCTTCTGATGGTGCCGAACTGGATTGGTACTCAAAAGCAAAACAAGGTACGTTTGGATTCTTGTATGGTGGTGATGCGGGCACTTGGGAAAAGAATCTTGGTGTTTCTAAAGCACGGGCTGAAAAAGCGTTTGATAACTTTTGTAAAAAATACCCTGGAATAGGTAAATCGCGTGATAAAATTACTGATGACTTTTGTTCAATGCAGCAAGAAGGTGGTCTCGGAAGCGCGGTTGTTTGGAAGAAACCTAAAGACTACTGTGAAACTTTTCTCGGATTCAAACGATATTTTACGCTTGAAAATACAATATGTGAAACTCTATTCAACCTTGCTAGAAAACTACCACCTCGATGGCGCGAATGCGGAATTACCGTCACCAGGCGAGACCGTGAACAAACTGCGGCAGGCGCTGTTTCGTCAGCACTATATGGAGCAGCTTTCCAAATTCAGGCAGCAAACATGCGAGCAGCGAACAACCACTTGATCCAGTCCCCTGGTGCCGAGATAACTAAGGACGTGCAACGAAAGTTATGGGATATTCAACCCCATGGGGTTCATGACATGCTTGTAGCTCCTATGAATATTCATGATGAGGTTATGTGTGTTACTGACCCCGAATATGTAGAAGAGGCATCTGAAGCGGTACGTGAATCAGTTGAATCATACCGTAAGCATGTTCCTCTTATTGGAATGAAATGGAATTTGGCAATGGACAATTGGGCTGATAAAAAAGGCTCAGGGGAACAAATTCATATTACTTATTAGGAATTATTATGTCAAATCTTTTGGATACTGTGTTTACAAAACTTGAAAATAATCCATCCATAGTTAAATTTCTTTGGTTGGCTTTTGATGCCCTTGATAACATGGATGATTTTCCAGATATTAAAGATCAACTTATTGGGGACTGGGATACTGCGCAGTGGGGGGTGCCCGTTGATATTACATGGAAAGACCCTTATCGACAAGAGGTAGGATACTTATTTACATTACCAGGTTTGGAGGGTAGTTTTATTGATAGGGCTTTAATACATATCCCACAAACAGAAGGTGACCCCGGGCATAGTCTGTTTTTTACATTAAGACACCTTGCATGTGTTGCAGAAACAATTGAATTGGGAGTAATAGTATGACCAGAAAACTAGAATCATTGACTAAAGCACAACTTATTGCACTGGGATTTCAGAACAAAATACAAATGAAATTTTTACCAGCGGGTAAAGATTATCGTGAGCATTTGATTGAGGGGTTAAATGCTTTAGAAGTAATTGTGGGCTTGGAGACAACCGAAGATGGACAATAAACGCTATCTTAAAGGGCTACAAGCAAGAGAGCTTCAGTACTTGGCAAAAGCCCTTAATATTCCAGGTAGAAAGGGTATGGGGTACAAAGGTCTGGTAGCCGCCCTTAAAGATATAGAAGATATACAAAAATTGCCCAAGAACCAAGCACAGACATATACAGTTGGATTATTAGAGTATTGGGATCGTAAGTACCAGGGCAACCTAAAGAATCATACTCATTCACATGAATTGACTAATGAGACATGTGGTGATTGGGTAAAGATCGAAGCTATTGTAACTGATAGTATATTTGTCCATCTTCAGTTTATGGCCGCAGGGTGTTGTCTCTCTGAGTGTTGTGCCGCAATTACCATAGAAGCGATGCGTGGCAAATCTCTGGAGTATATAGATAATTTCACATATGAAGAATTGTCTGAGCTTGTTAAAATCAAGATACTTCCGTATAGATTGAAGTGTGTTACACTTGCATTAGATTGTTTAAGGTTATTTAATGAAGAGACCTAGTATCCGTAAAAAACATGGACCTGAGTACGGCATACAGAACAAGATTGTTATATACTTAAGGGCTCGTGGTTGGCATGTTGAGCGCATTATTGGTAATGCGTTTCAGAGTGGCCTTCCTGACTTGTACGCAGGTCATAAGGAATATGGGCAGAGATGGATAGAGGTTAAGAATGAATCACAATATGATTTTACACGGGCACAGAAATTCAAATTCCCTATCCTGGATCATTATGGTATTGGTGTGTGGGTGCTAGTGGCAGCCAATGAGCAAGAATATGATAAGTTATTTGAAACACCTAACTGGAAAGACTACTGGAAATCTAGATATGGCAAAATTGATATTGACAAATTATTGGATGAATTAAATGAATAAAGAACCTACTAGAATAGATTATGCTGTTTTACTTAAGCAGTTGCGTCACCTTATCTCTGATGGTAGTGGTGAAGGTGAGGAAGCAGCTACTCTACGTAATCAAATGGACGATATTTGGCCCCATTTAACTCCAGAAGATATTGAGTGGGTTGACAACCTATTGGATAACGGTTGTACTGAACAATTTGAAGCCTGGAAAAAGAGTAATGAATTCCAACTGACTTATTTGTATGACAGAGTAGGGGAATTTGGTCCAGACATAGAAGCAATATGTCGCCGAGCATTTGAAGCGGGCTTAAATACTTGTACCTGTGATGGGTGTATTAGACACAGTTCTAGTTGTTTTGATGTAGAGGAATATTATGAGTAAATTAGCAGAAACAATCGACCTAGCGGTTCTGGCACCCGACCGAATTTGGGGTGATGTACTTTTGGCTTGTAAATTGGCTAATGATTATGGTATGGCATCCGTGTGTGTCCGTCCAGCAGATGTTAGTTTTGCAGCCTGTTTAACTGACCACTGTGAAATCAAAGTGTCTACAGTCATTGGCTTCCCACATGGGGAACAAACACTAACTGAAAAGGGTGATGAACTTCTACGGGCTCTTGATAACGGTGCGACCGAATTCGATATGGTAATGAATATTTACAAATTCAAAGCGGGCTGGTCTGACGGGGTTGAGCATGAAATCTATAGGATGGTTTATCTTGCTAAAGGTAATCCTGTTAAGGTTATTATTGAAACGGGTCACTGGTCACCCTCATTAATAACAATGGCCTGCAAGCGCGCTGAGAGCGCAGGAGCAGCTTATGTAAAAAGCTGCACTGGCTTTGGACCTCGTGGTGTTACTCCTGATGACATTGATACAATGATGACTGCTGTGAGTATTCCTGTTAAGGCTTCGGGTGGGATTAAGACAAAAGAACAAGCACTTGGATTTTTGGACCAGGGC
>SDBS01002713.1_pt1 | contig 17577 bp, 11 predicted proteins | sample 2277091 | NCBI WGS metagenome assembly SDBS01 (sample SAMN10404972, study PRJNA504765) | marine sediment metagenome | isolation source: marine sediment core GS10_PC15, 163 cmbsf | place: Arctic Ocean: Southern Knipovich Ridge | collected 2010 | reverse complement strand
GCTATAGCAAAATCATTATTGAGCGGATTTTTCCAGTCGATTAGTTCGACGTTCTGGAAATTTTCGCCTGCTTCGGCCTTGACTGGAACGCCATAACGCAAAAGGCCATAGACTTTCTTGTTGGCTGCGTAAAGACTGTCGCTGAGATCATTAGCGGCCTTATCAAGTTCAAACAACGCCTTATTGATAAGAACATCGCTATAACCTTTCTTGTCTTTCAGGTAGGTGCGAAGGAGTTCTTCTTTGATGTTGCTGTTATTGGGGCGATCCTGCCAGTCACCCAGATAAGTATATCCCAGCTTATCCCGGAATAATCGCACAACCCGATTCTGTGTGATTCTTTCTATGTCTCCAACATCGCTCACTACAACACCTCTTTACATTCCTTCATACACTGATCAATTCCTGAGACTTCTCAATGGCTGCGGCAATATTCTCATCCGAAAAAATGGAGCGACTCATTTTCGCTTTCCATTCCAGATGGCTTCGTATCATATCCTTAACACCTGCGACAGATACGGCTCGCTTATTCTTTGCTAACTCGCAGACAGCCATATCAACGGTGGTCAGCAATTCCAACTGCTCATTACTTTCATACCGGAACTGCTCCAGCCACTGCAAGATTTCACCGCCATACCACTTGTCGAAGTATCCTCTGGCACGCTCAATATTCTCATCTGCAATGAAGCCGGAGAACTCACCGGTGGCGTGATGCTTGATATAGCGGTTATCCTGTGCGATCTTCTCAGGACCTTTATATCTGGTGTCTGGGTTGTATGGTCCTGCTGCCTTCTTCCGGTAGCCCTCTGCCTTGCCCTCCACATGCCGATGCAGCAGGTAGGAAAACTTTGTATATCTTTTTCTCCCCAGCGGATATTGCTCGCTACCAAACGTGCCGGTCAGTACCGCTATTACTACAGCCTCGTTTATCTGCCAATTATGGGCCTTCTTTGGCGAGGCATCGGTGGTTTCAGATGCTTTCATGGCCGTAGTCATCGGTGCACCAACCTCCTTTTGTTGGACAAGCCGAATCCTCCCGGTCAAAAGTTCCTGCATCATGCCCTGCTTAATCATTTTGTATTTATCGCGTTTTTGCTCCAAAGTTTCTATCTCGACATCCATATCACTGAGGACTTTGGCGATAGCTTCTTGTTCTTCATATTTCGGGATTTTGAGAGCCAATCGCTGATACTCAGAAATGTAATATCGTTTATGACCACCTAACGGAAATTTCACTAACCGCATTCTTTCAAACAAGTACTTCAAATCAGTCAACTTATTCTTCGTCTTCAATATTTTTATGGCCGAGGATTTGACTTTAAAAGGAAAAGTAACGTATTTACTGTCAGTTGTAAAATCATCAAATATAATGACGGGAATATCCTTGTAGATACCTTTTACTTCATTAGTAAATCCAAGTACGAAGGATTTATTTGCTGTTAAAACAGGAATGTCGCCATTCTCAACATAGTCTGTACTTTTAACTATATATTTATCTGGTCTTTCATAATCAAGCATCTCACCAATTCTTTTTACTTCCCACTTACTGCTATAGCCTGGCAGGCGTTTTTTACCGGTAAGGAGCTGCTGCATCGTGCCTTGCTTGATGTTTCGCTTTTTCGTGATGAGTTTTTCTAACGCAGTAATCAGTTCATCCGCACCCCTCATGGTCTGGGCAATGGCTTGTTGTTCGGGCTTGGCAGGTAATGGGATGGGCATATCGGCTATCATCTCCATTCTTACCGAATCAACCGATGACTTTGCTGTCATCGACATTATTCTATTGAAAAACTTATTACTAAAGTATAGGTAGAAGTAATAGCCATCCAACTTCTTGTCAAAGTTGCTGATCTTATACACACGTTGATGGAAGTCGAACTTTCCGTGTATATAATGAAACACTTTGCCAGTTTTTACGCCATCCCCCGCGGTTAATACTGCTTCTCCATCGAAAGAGTAACTATTTATTCTTTCGATAGTCTGAGACCGTACAAAAAACGGATAGAGACCATCTTCTACTTTATCCTGAGTATCCTGACCACCTGTTGTGATTGAGGCTAAGTTCTTGATCTTATCAATACCCCAGTCACTTGGAATTACCCCCACCTCGGTCCGCTTATAGCCTTCTGGTGTGTTTGCCTTTGTTACCATGTGAATCCCATTTTCTTTAGGTGCGTCTCAACCTTGCCAGTCAATTCTTCGACCTGTTTGCGCTGCTGCGGCATCGGGATTTCGTAGCGTTCAGCCAATTCCCTGATGCGGCCTGTAAGTCGCTGGCTGATACGGTCCATCTCGGTTTTGACATCGGATTCCATTCTCGCCAGCCATTTATCATCGACGACGAGGATTTTAACCTCGGTTTCGGTTAACTGCTTATATTTGGCCAGCAGTTTGGCATTAAGTTCGGCCTGTGCGGTTTTGATTTGTTTCTTCACATCGGCTTCTGTGTTGATTAGTTTCAAATAATCCTTTAAGACGGTCAGTTCATCTGTGTAATCAGGGTTGTCCTTAATCTCCTTGATACGTTTTGGGACTTCGCCTTTAGTGATTTCACCCTTGTCGTTTTTGACCTCTTCTAAGAGTCCCTCCTCACCACTGTGTTCTTCGGCCATTTCTTCGGCCTGGCGGGCAATGTCTTCCCGCTGGGTTTCGAGTTCGTCAATGGCCTTTTGTTCGGCGGCAAAGTAACGGGCAATCATCAACTGCTTAGGGATAATTCGCCCATCCCATTCAGTCTTCTTTTTAGCGTCTTGTTCAATTTCATTTCCAGCTTTCCAGCCGTCAACGACGAGGGCATACACATCATCCTGCATGGTCTCGGCCCAGTAAGTCATCAGACGCTGATAGATATCATATTTGTCTATGAGGCTCAGGCCGCCAAAGTATTTCAACATGTCTTCGGAAATTTCATGGATGAGCTTTTTGGGTTTGTCATCAACGGCAATACCTGTGAGATTTGGCTTGTTTTTGGTTTTCCACTTGATAAAGACCGCATTTACCTTTTCGCTATAGGCGGTAAACTCCTGATGGGAAAAGATGGTCGGCTTGATCTGGTCTTTTACAATTTTTAACTTGCAATAGGTTTTATTTCGGCCCGTGGTAAAAAGTTCTTTCCTAAGCGTCGGATAAACTTCCCAGTAATCCTGCAAAGCATCAATATCAGCGATCGGAATATCGCCTAAAAGGTGTGCTTCTATATCCTGGATGTCTTCGGGTTCCTGACTGTCGATATAGCGTGGAATGTTCAGATTGAAATCGTGCTTCTCTTCGATCTCCGCAACCGATACCATCCGGCTGTATTTTTCTATTTCAGTCTGTTTGTTGAACACATCAACTATTTTGTGAATGTCCTGCTCGCGAAGGCGGTTTTTGGGGCCGTCTTTCATAAAGCCTTTGCTCGCATCGATCATAAATATACCTTTGCGGTTATGAGCATTTTCTTTGTCCAGCACAATGATACAGGCCGGAATACCCGTGCCGTAAAACAGATTTGCGGGCAGGCCAATGATCCCCTTGATATAGCCACGGCGGATGATGTTGGTGCGAATTTCGGCCTCGGTATTGCCGCGGAACAGCACACCATGCGGTAAAATACACGCACCTTTGCCCTTGCTTTTTAAGGAACGAATAATATGCAGCAGAAACGCATAGTCGCCGTTCTTTTTGGGCGGGATGCCGTAGTCCCTGAAGCGATTATAGATATCATTGGGCGCATCGACTCCGGTGGTCCATGATTTATAGGAGAACGGGGGATTGGCAACGACAAAATCAAAGGTTTTCAGACGCCCATTGGCATCCAGGTATTTCGGGATTTCCAGTGTATTGTCTTTTTCGATCACCGCTGTTGGATTGTTGTGCAAAACCATATTCATCCGGGCAAGGCCCGCGGTGGCCGAGTCGTTTTCCTGCCCGTAGATGGACATGCCGGACTCGGATTCATCGGCTACTTTGAGCAACAAGGACCCGGAACCACAGGTCGGGTCATACACGGTGGTCGTGAGGGTTGTTTTTGCATTGACGCCAATAACCTTGGCCATGATGCGGCTAACTTCGGCGGGCGTATAGAACTGGCCTTTGCTTTTGCCGCTTTCAGTGGCAAAATGCCGCATAAGGTACTCATAGGCGTCTCCGAGAATATCATCGCCTTCGGCACGGTTCTTGCTGAAATCCAACGCCGTGTTTTCAAAAATGCCGATCAAGTTGCTCAGACGCTCCACCATCGCTTTGCCGCTGCCAAGTTTGTCCGGATTGTTAAAGTCAGGCATTTCCGAAAGCTGGTTGGCTTGTGCAATGGGGCCGATGATTTTTTTGTTGATGTCATCGCCGATAGTGGACTTGCCTTTTAGGGCAACCATATCTTTGAAGCTGGCCCCTTTGGGAACAGCTATGGGGGCATATCGCTCCCCCGCGTATTTATCGGAGATGTATTTGATGAACAACAGTACCAGTACATAATCCTTGTACTGGGAGGCATCCATTCCACCTCTTAATTCATCGCAGCTTTTCCATAAGGAGCTGTAAAGTTCGCTTTTCTTTATTGCCATTAGTTGGCTTTCTTTTAGTGTATGCTATTGATTAGTTAGTCCGTTTCGTTGCGATTGTCTATTATAACCGACACCTTCTCCGCCATTAAGCCATTTCCTAAAGTATCTCTGTGCGATGCAAACCGCTAAAAAATCAAGAATACCGCCTGGGATAGAGAAAATCAAGCAGATTTTAGGTAGCCAAATATGTAAACCAAAGCCAGTAAAAGAATAAAGGCGCCCTTGTTTCACCAACTATGACTGACTCAGCTTGGGTGCGGTATCGCCAATTTATCTATGTTATTTGAAAGGCATCTGATACTTGCAGGATTTTCCAAAAAACCATATTCATTCATGTCCACTTCAATCTTTGGCATGTTCATTTCAGCATAGTACTTATCATATCGCCTATTTAATTTAACAAAATATTCGGGATCAATGCTGTTCTCGGTCCCTTGATTCCGTTGCTTTATTCGCTTTAAAATCAATTCATCTGAACACTTCAGATATACCATTACATCCGGTTTAGGTAAGCGTCTTGTCAGGGCTGAGTAAAGATTTCGGAATAGGGCTAAGTCTTCTTTGTTAAGGTTCATTTTGGCAAAAAGAAGGTCCTTAGAAATATGAAAATCAGAAACGTATTCCCCAGTTTCTACTTGCTGAAGTCCGTGAAACACTTGGTGGAAATGAATAAGAACAAAGGCCAGTTCTGTCTCCAGAGCATATTTGGATGGATTCAAATAGAACTGCTTCAAGAAGGGGTTGTCTTCATAATGTTCTAATATGAGACTACTGTTTCGTTCTGCTGCAAGTAGTTTTGCAACTGTTGTTTTCCCAGAACCGATACAACCTTCCACGACAATATACATTTTTCTGATCATTCTCCTGTTTTTGTGTTATGCTCCAATTCCATTGTAGATCACTGCAAATGTGATAGTGTCTTATCTCTCTGGAACCGTTCGTACAGTTTACTGCTCTTGTTGAGGGTTATGGTTTTACTCCACATTTCGACTTTCTCGCGAAAGCCTGCTTCTCGTAGTTCTCGCAATCTTACGTACAGACTTTTTCCATCTTTCAATTGACCAAGGAAAGCCTTCATTTCACTGAATGTGAACATGTTCAGCATTTTTCTCGTCTCATCATGCAATTTTATCCACGAGTCAAGCAGATGACGAGCCCGAGTGATATCGCCCACTTTTTCACCCTCAACAAATGTATTCAAGTTCTCCAATTTTGTTTTCCACGATGGTGGTCCCAAACACAGGATCATATCAAAACGCGCAGGTCGTTTCACAGCTTCATCAAATTGCGCTAGATAATTTGTTGCCATGAAGAAAATGGCCCTACCTTGGTCATGCAGATCTGAAAGTTTAGGAAGCATGCATGTTGTAAGAAAACGACTCATAATATCTAATGGAATTTCTTTCTCATCGTCACGAGTTCGAACTAGTGCATCCATTTCATCGAATAAAATGACCACAGCAACAAGGTCCATCAAGTCATCGAAAACTTCATCCGCCTTAGAATAGATATGCTCCAAACCATCAGCAAGAAAATCAGATGGATCAATTTTAACCAATGGCCATCCGATTCTTTCAGCTATCGCACTAGCCAAAAATGTTTTTGACGTTCCCGGAGGACCGAAAAGTAATGCAGACCGCCTTTTGCTAATACGACCACTTCTTAATTCTGTATAGCCTGTCTTGAAAACCTTTGAAATAATCTCTTTCTGGATCAATCTCTTGACTGTCTTTGGCTTACCTGTTTGTTTTAAAGTCAAGTCTATGTCAAGTAGCGTCTTCCACGTCTCATCGTCTGATTGGTGTTCAATGGCATGATACTTAGCCAGGATATGCTCTTGAATCTTGTTTACAAGGACTTGCTGGAGTTTACACAGGAACATGTGAACAACGGCGGTGGCCCATGATTCCGGCATTCCTTTCTTAAGTGTTTGTATTTGCCCTCCAGAATTCCATCCAGTATACGGTTTTCTGTTATGTAAATATTCGAGCCTATTGCCTCGACACCAATCCACGGCTTTCTCCAAGCCACCAAAGACGCTTTCATTATTCACAATGACTTCGGAATCCCCGAATTCATTGAGGATTACCTCAAGCATTTCGAAAGTAAAGCAATAATTCGATCCTGCCTCATCAACATAATTGAAAAGTGGGAAATACTTAGGCCATATGCCGGACGGCCGTTGATACCGCTTGAAAAGAGCCTCAATGCTACACCTGAGTTCAATATTTGACGGCAGATTGTCAGCATATGAGGAGTATGTCCCGAGTTCTTCTTTTTCGGCGAGATGTCGGAGCTTAGCAGCAAGACACGCCGCCATAGCCAAGGCTAAAGGATCCATAAGAGCTTCGTGTTCGGCAAAGGTTCGAGATAGTTGGGACGAAAACGCCTGAGTAGCCCAAGCAAATATACCCTCCCATTTTTCCGGAGCAAGCTTGAATCTGGCACGATGAACTGCGTCAACAAACCAATAGACGATAGTCGGGTTAGCTGGGTATTCATTAATTCTAAAGTTGCTCTCAGGGTCTTCTGCAAGATTTGAAGCGATCTTAAAAAGAGATTGTGCGACCTCTCCCCGGCGTTTGTGTTTCATCCGCCTGAGCTTATCTGGGGATAGCAAGTTGTTGTCTCTAAGAAAACCTGCCGTTCTCAGAACAATTGTAGGAGTAAAACTATTTGGCTCAAGCAAACCTGAACTTTCCCAGCGTCCCTTCACTACTCGATTGAAAGCCCGAGCAAGTCGGGCTCTAAATCTCTCACCATAAAACTCAGGAATCTTATCAGCCATCGACAAAGACATGAGGCAACTGCAAGTAGTAGTAATCCCAACATCTCTTGGCTTGGAAACAGAATCGGGCAGCCGACGGAACGTCAGTTCATCTATTTCATGGAGGAATGGTCTGAGGTCGTCTACTAGCGTCTTACTAAGGCAACGCACATTCTTGCGAAGCTCTCTCAATCGATCTAGTGTAATCCTATCCATGAGAAACGCTCTCAAGAGTATTAATATGCACTGCATCATGAACACCAAATCCCGTACCAACCCACTCCACAGGGACATTTGTCCGGTCTTCAACAAAACTAATAAACGACAGGGCTTTCTCCGTTAAGTCCGATATGTTCTTTATACCGTAGTTACAATAATCTAATCTATCCAATCCCATAATTGCAAGTGAAGTAGGTCTGTTATATTGGCAGGCCATTTTAACTGCCTCAATGTCAAAGCGTGCAACACGTCTCAGCCGCTTTGTCACAGAGGTATATTCAAGCATAAGTTGAGGTGCTCCTGAAATTTTCTGAACATCTTCCCACGTTATCTCTTCCCCCATTAGGCCACTGTTCCCACCTACTCGAATTGGAAAAGTTCTAATTACCATAATTATTGAATCTACCTGCCTTGGAGACAAACCAACTTCCATTGCAAAACCTGCTGCAGTTGTATCCCGAGCCGTTAGAAATGGATAATAAGGGCCGTGTAAGAGTGACAAACCAAATCCTTGAGTTCCTTCGACAATAACATCATTATCTTGAGCAAGACATGAATGTAATAAAGGCGCCACTGTTTCTACGCGAACCTGTTTTTGTAATCGAGCAGAATCTTTTGCAAGCCGAATGTTGTGTGACCTTGTCATTCGCCGAATAAGAGCCGCCCCAGTACCTGATCCAGTACTTCCAATTTGTTTCAATGCCTCCAACTCACTTTTACGATCAATATCTTCAATGAGAACGGCTCTTGGATCTACAATAATGCGTTCTCGTGGAAGGCTCAACATATTCACTTCTTGGAGAAGGACATCCACGTCTACTGCACATCCAGCTGCCAAGAGTAGCATCGCTTCTGGATTACTTGCCCCAGCAGGAACCTGCCTTAATATGGTTTCTTCACCGTTAATAGAGGTTGTATGACCTGAATTCGGGCCACCACATCTAACAACCCAAGGATTGTCGAGAGAAGAAGAATATAGCGATACAACTTTGCCTTTGCCTTCGGAACCATATTGTCCGCCAACTACTATTGTGCATGGCATGATCATACTCCTTTTTCTTATATATTCCTTACCAAGGTATCAAGTTTTTCATAAAAACTCTTAAAGCTTCCCTTGTTGCTGACTATTTCAGATATATGGAAGCCAAGGGTAATTATTTCAGATTCAACCTCGTGAGTCAATAAATCTTTGATATCCTCCTCTGTCTTTCCCATAAAGAACGGGCTTTTCAAAAGACGCCTTGAAATAATCTTATCCGGACATTCAATCATCAAGGCTTTAAGTCTATTACCAAAATGTTCTTGTAGAGTTTGCAGGTCCTCTATCCACCTTACTCCATCAATTACAACATGAGTGTTTTCAGGCAAACTATCGATTAGCTTAAGCGTGATTTTCCGCTGACCCAATTCATTGTGCAATTGAAGCCCGGCTTTCTGCAGAGCATTCTTGTCATATTTCCCTTTGACATTAGCAAGTTTGGCAATGACCTGGCTATATCTTATGTATTTGAAGCCATATTTTAATGTTAGATAGAGGGCAGCAGTACTTTTGCCTGAACCTGTTTCGCCCGCTAACGCAATCACCTTGCTCCTGCCACTTTTAACATCAAAGGCTGGTATAGAAGGAATGGTAAGGTCATTTTCTCTTTCATCGCCAAGGCCAAGGTACTGTCCAGAAAGATAAAAATAACCCACTAGTGCTGAAGTTATGGCATCTAACTCATCATGTGAAATATTCGTGTCTTTAATGTCAATCCCAAATCGTTTAAGAGATTCACATAAAAGGTTTATGCCTCGTTGTTTTCGTGGCATCCCCAATATATCCTGGGCTGCCCCAGGATAACTTTCTATGACAGTAATTCCTTTATCTTCGAAAGCTTTGGCAAATCTTATACCTCTCGTTGTTAGATTTACCATGGAAGGGATCAAACAAGGGAAGACACCTATCCCGAGAGACATAAGGAACCTCTCACAAAAACGTGTAATTCCATATTGTCTGCATTGACAATCAGTTTTTTCGCAACATCTGCCATAGGGAAGAGCTAAAGGTGAATCTATGGATACTATATCTGGCAATTGCTCCATAGTTGCGTCAATTATATCTTTATCTGTGCCAAGCCTATGTGTATCTGTTTTGTTGCCTTTGAGTACAGCCCAACCCGTGTCTCTTTTCTCGGACGCAGTCAAATCAATTCCAACAACAACTTTTTTCTCTTCTATTAAATCACTGAAAAGAGAAGTCATATTGTGTCGTTGGCTTGCTCGGTGTAATCCCATGCCCATCACTCTTTCTTGTTCATTGCCAATAGCTATCTCTTCGTAAGGCTTTGAGTGAAGATATTTTTTTGCGGCATGCCAGTTATATGTATTAAGGATATCACTATTTTTACAACCAACTCGTCGCACAACATCCAAACCACAGTTAATCAGAGGCAAATGACTCGCCGCATGAGCATCTGAGCCGATAGCAATCTTAGCACCATGGGATAATGCTTTTTGTACATCTTCTGGGCATAGGTCAAGTCGTTCAGGGAAAGCATTAACCTCAAGAGCAACATGATGCTTTGCACATTCTTTCAATATTAAATCAAGATCGAAATCATATCTGTCTCTAGCTGCAAAGAAATTCCCTGGGCGACTTGTCAAACGACCTGTCGGATGAGCAAGAATGTGAACATTTGGATTTCGTATAGCTCTTAGAATACGTTCAGTCATAAGGCGTGGCGCCATACGCGTATTCATATGAACCGCTGCTATTACAATGTCAAATCCCTCCAATACTTCAGGCGGATAGTCTAGGCTACCATCTGTAAGTATTTCAACTTCAATGCCCTTTAGAAGCTGTGTGGAATTGTTTGCTGAATTCATCTGTTCAATTTTATCATGTTGCCTAAGCGCTTCACCGATTGATAATCCATTTGCTACCCTAAGAGATTGAGAATGGTCTGTGATGGCAAGGTACTTATAATTGAGAGAACTAGCCTTTTGTAACACTCTCTCTATATCATCAATGCCATCACTCGAAGATGTATGAGTATGATAATCACCTTTAATAGATTCGCGATTTACCAACTCTTTTGCGATACGTTTTGCTTCTTGCAGGGGGATATGTCTAATTTCGTGAGGGATATAATCCACCTCAATTAATTCATATATATCAGCCTCTGAAAGAACATTGGCAACAAGATTTTGGGCTTTGAAGAAAATACCGTCATCGTTCCATTCAAACCCTTTGTTTTTGGCGCAAAGCTGTAACTCTTCTATATGAGACTGCGGGGAAGATCGATTAAGCAATTTAAACGCTTTCAATGTATTTGGTACTGAGTAGATAGTACAGAATAGCTTGGGATAAATAATTGCTTTAACAACACCAGCCTCAATAGAAGGTTGTTCCAAGCAAAAACGAGTTTTACTTAATGCCTTTGCTATAGCTTTGGAATCTGGTTGAGTAGTGATAAAATCTAAGCTCCTTACCCTCTCGCATTTCATACGGGCCTCGCCAACTAACTGAATCTTAAAATCAACAAGACTAGCCTGTATCTCACTTGCAACTGAAAGTGCAATTGGCAAGGGAATGCCATAAAATTTGTTGCTCTTTAAATCGCTTACGGCAATATATTCGTCAAGAGAAGCTGATGCAGCAGACGGCAGTGTTACACCTGTATTGTTTAGCTTTTCCTCCAATTCATAAAGTGAATTACAATCAACCTGAGATATCTTTGCAAGCAAGCGAGGACCAAATTTAGGTACTTCAGCCAGTTCAGCAATAAAGGGAGGAAAGTTGGCAGCCAATTCATCTTCCAGAGTCAACTTTCCTGTTTCTATTATTTCATTGACGGCCTTTGCTATTGAACGCCCAACTCCAGGAAGATCCATCAAGCTATTCTTATCAATGGATTCTTGAACAAAATAGCCAAACCCATCAAGAGTCATTGCTGCTCTCTTGAAAGCTTTAGCCTTGCGTCTCTCACCAAGCAACTGATAGTAGGTTGCCACCTTATAAAGATGAGTTGTTATCTCAAAATCAATCATATTATTTGTAGAATTTTGCAAAAAATACAAGATTAGACAATCCTGCTAATCAGTTTAGTTCACAAAGTATAACGCGAGTAAATACTATCTTCAAGCACTATACCCTTTCGCTCAGCTCAGACGTTGCTGACGTATGGGGATACGTCACATATTGGGTAGCCCATAGACCATAAAGCTGCAGAAAAAAACTGAAAAACTGCTCAGAAATGGGGCTTGACGTAGGGGGATGTGGCACATATCATTTCTGTTGTTGGATAACATATCACCTTTTGATGCTTTCAGACGAACGAGCAGTTAAAACGAGATAATATGTAGAGATATTTCTAAAATGGCAATGAAACTGTAGACCGCCGAGGGGATAACCTATTAGCAGTCTGACAGGTAATTCTTTCTTTGTTAATTATACTAAGAATAGAAGAACTGCATAAGCACACGAAATGGATTTTTTAGAAATGACCCCGAAAGGAGTTCGTAAAATGAATAGGAAACTTTGGATTGGTATACTAATTTTTGTTTTGGTTGCGATTGTCGTAATCATCAAACGAGATAATCAGAAGGATGATGTTATTAGAATTGGAGCGATCTTGCCACTTACTGGTGATGCTGCTCAATGGGGTATTCCTCCTCAAAAAGGAGCGCAACTGGCCGTCGAACAGATAAACAAAAAGGGAGGAATTAATGGCAGACATTTAGAATTAATAATTGAAGACAGCCGCGCTGAACCGAAGGAAGGAATATCAGCATTTAATAAACTTATTGCCACTCATGACATCAAAATTGTCCTTGGTGCAGTTGCTAGCAGTGTTACATTAGCCGTTGCGCCATTGGCGGAAAGAAACCATGTACTCTTAATTAGTCCTGCATCAACTAGTCCCAAAATATCTCAAGCTGGCGATTATATCTTTCGAGTAATTCCATCAGATGACGTGAGAGGTAAAGTATTTGCAGAATATTTATTTAATGATGCAAATATTCGCAGTGTCTCCATTTTGTATATAAATAATGAAGGTGGTGTCGGCAATAAAGAAACTTTTAAAAACCGCTTTGTTCAATTGGGAGGGGAAATCATAACAGAAGAAGCTTACAGCCAAACAACAACTGATGTTCGCACTCAGTTAACAAAGATAAAATCTACACAAACACAAGCTTTAGTAGTTGTTTCTTACCCTAAAGATACTATTCACGTTATGAAGCAGTCTCTTGAATTAAATTTAGGGAAACCATTATATTTTCAAACAGAAGCTGTAGAAGACCCACAAGTTTTACGTGAAGCTGGTGTTGCTGCTGAAGGTGCAATTTACATTCTTCCCGCGATGGCCGGAGGAGAAATACCAACTCTATTTTCTAAAAACTATCAAAAGAAATATGGTCAAGAGCCAGGACTATTTGCAGCCGAAGCTTATGATATTGTCTACTTGATTGCATCAGCGTTAGAGCCTAAATTAGAAACGAATGTTCCTTCTGACGTTCTCCGGGATTACTTTTACAATTTAAAGGATTATTCAGGTGCTTCAGGAATAATAACTTTTGATGAAAATGGTGATGTACAAAAACCCATGGCAATCAAACAAATACTAAATGGCCAGCCTGCCCTCATAAAGGAGCGATAACATGCCAGAATCTGATGATCAGGAGAACGGCAATAGGACTAATGAAACACAACCTAGTATAGACCTTATAAGTGCTGCTTTTCTGCATCCAGTAACGTCTCCCATAATTGGGATAATGCTGGGGCTTATCTTCGGGTTCGCTTGCGACGATTGGCTTTCTGGACTAGCTGGAGGGATATTAAGTGCGCTAGCAACGCTCTACGCTCAAGAATTCATTAAGGCCAAAAAAAGTGTATGCATAATTGAGACCAAATCGCTTGATAGTATTAATGCTATTAAGGATCACGCTATGCGTACTTTGGGCAATATTCACCTGGGTGCAGGATTCAAACAACTATATGAGCTAGCAGCAAGCCTCCCAAATAGGCACTTCTCATTTTACATGAGAGTCATGCGCGGTATTTCGAAAAGAGGAGGAGCAATTGTAGTAAAAACAGAGCAAAATACTTATTTAAAACATTTAACTGAGATCCTAAGTCATTCCAATAAAAGTGTTTTGGCAACATTACGTGGAGGTCGATATGAACCCCAGTATTCACTAGATTGGTTTCTTGGTACGGATGCTCACCTTAGTAAACAGCAGCGTTTAAATTGGTTAATTTCTGTTCGAGATGCCAACATCAAACAAAAAATAAGATTACTTCTTTTTTCAGAAAATGAGATACATGATTTTCTATTGTCGAAAACCAAACGCGTAGTAGTCTTAAATGCTATGCTCTTGAGAGAAGATGGTGGCGACTCTGGCAAAATCTTTCAAGTAGACCCGCACCGCCTATTTGACGTCTTACGCTCTTCGTTGGGGGATGAGGAAAGTCGTGTAGCGTATGATGATTTCGCGATATTTGATGGGCAAATGGTCTTGAAACATAATGGTGCTGCTTCACTAACCATGTCAATTAAGGAGCAGATGTCCATATACATTGAAGTATTCAAACCTCTTCAAACGCATCCTGAATTATTTAGGGAAATAACTCTCAGTCATTATGGCGATATGACTTGGGACGACTGGGATATTCAGAATTCGACCAAAGGTTCTTCATGAAATGTTTGTTGGCTAAATGTCGATTTCCTTTTCATGGCGGATCGGGCCATAACTTTGAGTCTCTTGCATTAGGCTATCTTGCGGCTAGCCTGCGTTTGGCTGGTTATGAAGTTGAACTACTAGACGGTTCTTTGTGTAGCATAACGTGTGATGAAATAGTTTCTATAGCATCGGAAAACAATTATTCACTTATAGGCTTCAGTATACCAGATCCAGAATATGTCAAACCAACTATACAAGTGATTCGTAATCTTCGAAATCATGGCGTATATGATCATGTTTGTGTTGGTGGATATACTGCGACTTTTCATTCTCAAGAGTTGTTAAGGGTATGTCCAGAAATAGATTCTGTTGTTTTATATGAGGGAGAAAATACTATTTGTGAAATTGCAACTGCAATTGAAACGGGTGACGATTGGCGGCTGATTTCTGGTATTGCATTTCTTGATGACAATATAATTAAGAAAACCTCTTCTCGTCCACAGCTTGATAATTTAGATGATTTACCATTTCCAAGTCGTGATAATGCAAAAATAATATTAGATAAGTTTCCACAAGTTAACCATATACCAGTTCTGAGTAGTCGTGGCTGTTGTTTTAAATGTTCTTTCTGTTCGGTTAGTGCTTTTTATCAAACGAACGGGCAACCAAGATGGCGACGAAGAAGCGTCAATAATGTATTGGATGAAATCGAAACCTTAATGTCTATCTATGGGGTACACGATATTCTCTTTATAGACGATCTTTTCATGAGTTCTTCACAAAATACTCTTTCGTATTTAAAAGAGTTTGCGGAGACCATTATAAGACGAGGAATTAAATTTAGCTTTACGATTTCCGCAACGGTTGACAGTATTACCCAAGATAATTTGGTTCTTCTTAAATCTGTTGGCTTGAGGCAAGTATATTTAGGTGCCGAATCTGCAAGTATGGATATTTTGAAATATATGGGCAAAAATTTCGAGCCCAAAGATATCGAGAAATCACTGCAAGTCCTTGCAAAATTCAATATCAGCGCGTTATTGTCATTTATTAACTTCACACCTTTTTCTACAATGAATCACTTGCGAGAGAACCTACTGTTTTTTAAGCGATTAAATACGAATATCTTACACAGCTTACTTAACCGTTATCAAGTATTTGGGGGTACTCCGCTCTTCTTTGAACTTAAGCAAAAAAACAGAATTATTGGCAAGTTTCCACACTTAGATTATATTGGTGTTGACAAGAATGTCGATTTAGTCTACGAGATTTGCAAGGCGTGCCTCGGTCCCTTAGTTCTACTCGGGGATATTTTAAAAAGAGTTGAACGTTATTGTAAGTATGTTAACCCAAATAATAAAGTCTGGAGAAATAATTGCGATTTATTTGTTGAGCAAGAAAACGATAATGTCGAATGTTGCGATGAAGTATTTTTGAAATTATTGAAGGGCATTAATGAAGATGTTGCTAATATATTCAAACGTGTTTTAGACTTTGTTGACCAGTCTGAGGGATCCATCTCCAAGGATTGTTTGGAAACATTTGAAAGTGATATGAGAAGAACAACCCAAAAGGTATGCAAGGAATGGATAAATACGGTGCAATTCTTCGAAGCCTTTTGTTTGGAGTCAGAATTAAAGGATTTCAAAAACATTAATGTTGGATGAAATGTGGAGTAAAGCATGAAAATAAAAAGTAGAAAAAGCGCCAAGATAATTTCTCAACTTATCAGTAATCGAAAACTTCGAGAAGTTTTTTCTAGCTCGCCCGAAGAAGCTATTAAAGCAATGGGGATACATTTAGGTAAAGACGAAAGACAAGTAATTACTAGTTTGAAATGGGAAAAAGCGGAAAACATTACCGGCAAATTCACTGATAAAGATATTTTGCGTTGTTGTCCAGAAATTAAAACTAACTTTCAATATAACCAAGAGGTTTAGAGTAAGTGTTTCTACAGATATTGGTAAATGCACTTATCGCAACCAGTGTGTATCTACTTGTCGCGATTGGATTTGCTGTGATTTATTCTACGTGTCGTTTTTTTCACTTTGCACATGGAATTATATTTACGGCTGGAGCATATTTTGTTTTGTTTTTCACGATATCGCTTGGACTGCCTCTTCTGTTTTCGATTATTCTTGCTGTTGTACTGTGTGGATTTCTTGGTTGCTTAATGGAACTATTGCTTTATCGCCATCTCAGGCACAAAGATTCTTCTGCTCTGATATTTCTGCTTGCCTCACTTGGAATTTATATCTTTCTTCAGAATGTTGTTTCAATGTTCTTTGGGGATGAGACGAGAAGCATTAGAACAGGAATCGTGAAAGAAGGTATCGATGTTTTGGAAGCCAGGATCACACCCATTCAGATTATTACGATATGTGTTAGCGTAGTCTTAGTAATCGCGTTGTCGATATTCATGAAGAGAACGAAAATAGGTAAATCCATGCGGGCAGTGGCGAATGACCCGGAACTTGCGAGCATTTCCGGGATTGCCTCTGGCAGAATCATCTTATGGGCTTTTGCTATTGGGTCCGGCTTGGCGGGATTGGCTGGAATACTTGTGGCTCTCGATGTCGATATGACTCCTACAATGGGAATGCATGCTCTTATGATGGGAGTTGTTGCTGTAATAATTGGTGGCGTTGGCAGTTTTCCAGGAATAGCTCTTGCTGCTTTATTATTGGCAACTGCTCAACATCTAGGAGTATGGTTTATTGGTTCACAATGGCAGGATGCTATTGCATTCATCATCTTAATCGTATTCCTTCTCTTTAAGCCGGAAGGATTTCTTGGAAAGAGGGTCAAAACTGCGACTGTTTGACACGGAGGTTATTTGGAATATCTGCTGCATATTTTAATATTGATTGGCATCTATGTGATTCTTGCGGAGTCGCTTAACCTGATTGTTGGTTACACTGGATTGCTGTCCATTGCTCATGCAGCTTTTTATGGTGTTGGGGCCTATGTTGCTGCACTTATGGCGTTGAAGTTTGGCAGCCCCTTTACAATAAATATTATCTGTGCGGTGATTATCAGTGGGTTGTTAGGAGGGTTGGTTGGTATTCCTTCTCTTCGTATAAGAGGTCACTACTTTGTTATTGCTACTTTTGCATTTCAAGTCATTGCGTTCAGCATTTTGAATAACTGGGTTTCGTTTACCGGTGGGCCTATGGGTCTTCCCGGGATTCCTCAGCCGATAATATTGGGTTGGAAGATTTCATCGCACATAGAATTCTTATTGCTGGTTGGCTTCTGTGCAATTCTTATTCTTTGGATATGTCATCGTATTGTAAAGTCACCATTTGGACGTGTTCTGATGGCTATCAGGGAAGATGAAGTATTTGCTTTGGCTGCCGGCAAGAATGTGGCTGTGTATAA